>OIWU01002362.1_pt1 | contig 16182 bp, 8 predicted proteins | sample 1587711 | NCBI WGS metagenome assembly OIWU01 (sample SAMEA3888909, study PRJEB22519) | human gut metagenome | biome: human gut; feature: human-associated habitat; material: faeces | place: Denmark | collected 2010 | reverse complement strand
GAGCCCGGATCGGCTCGAGACACTGCGGGCGGAACTGTCGTTTTTCGGAGTGACGCTCGAGGGTGGCGCCAAGCCGAGCTCTAAGGATTTTGATCGGGCGCTTTCTGCTGTTCCCGAAGGCCCGCGTCGCGAGGTCGTACAACTCGCGATGCTCCGAACGATGCAGCAGGCCGTCTATAGCCCGGTCAATATCGGGCACTACGGATTAAATTACACGGCTTACACGCACTTTACGTCGCCGATTCGTCGTTACCCGGACTTACTGGTTCACAGGACCATCTGTGCGGGATTGGCTAAACAAAAGTACACTCCGAAACTTGTGGCAGGAACCGGGTGGCTGCGCTTGTCACGTTCGGCTCGGAATGTGGAAAAAACACTCGAAGAAATTCGAGCTCATTCCCTGACGCCGGAAAAGAGTGATTTTCCCATTTGGAATAAGCTCGGTCTAGTTTGTTCGGCAGCCGAGCGCCGCGCTGATGAGGCCAGTCGCGATGTCACCAATTGGCTCAAGTGCGTGTACGTGAAGTCGTTACCGGCTATAACCTATCAAGGTATTGTTACGGGGGTAAATCGTGCCGGATTGTATGTGACGCTCAAGGATATGTTCGTCGAGGGATTTGTACACGTTTCCAATATCGGGTACGACTACTACTACTTTAACGAGCAAACGCAGTCGTTCGAGGGGCAGGACTCCGGCATGGTCTACGGCCTCGGGGATTCGGTTTCTGTTCGCATTGATGCGGTCGATGTCGATACGCGTAGCATTGACTTTGTACTTGTGCATGAAACGCAGCGCCGTCGCAAGAAATCCGGAAAGAAATCATCAGTTTGAGAGTGAATATGGAAAAAGAAGTATTGCTTGCCGGCTTTCATGCCGTCAATGCGCGAGTCAAGCTTGCGCCCGAAACCGTTCGTATCGTCTACGTGGATTCTCATCGTCACGATAAACGCATGACCGAGTGCCGTGCCCGACTACAAGAAAAGGGGGTTCGAGTTGCCGCTGTGGCATCCGACAGGCTCGATGCCATGGCTCGGGGCGTGATGCACCAAGGAATCGTGGCTTTTGCCGAGCCCAAGAAGTCGACCCTGACATTCGATGATCTACTTGATCAAATTTCGCCCAAGACTCTTTTACTGATTTTGGACGGTGTGACCGATCCGCGCAATTTCGGAGCTTGTCTTCGTACGGCCGATGCGGCCGGCGTTCAAGCCGTCATTGTTCCCAAAGATCGCTCCGCCGCCTTCAGTCCTGTCGCTGCCAAGGCAGCGGCCGGAGCTTGGGAAACCGTTCCTGTGATTACCGTGACCAATTTAGCCGGTGCTATTACGGACTTGCGCGATGCCGGTGTAACGGTCATCGGGGCAGCAGGCCAAAGCGAGGTGACGCTCTATGAGGTCAACCAGAACAAGGCCTTTGCTTGGGTTCTCGGAGCCGAGGGCGAAGGGTTGCGTCAACTTACGCGTCGTCGTTGTGACGGACTGGCGAGAATCCCCATGGCAGGTGCCGTCGACAGTTTGAATGTCTCCGTAGCAACAGGTATTTGCCTATTCGAAGCGGTTCGTCAGCGCAAGATGGCGTAAAGCCTTCTTCCTGTGCTAAAAAGTGCATTTCGGCAGCGACGCTGTTGCATTTACGTGAAAGATTCACTTATGGAAAAACGACTTAACTGGAAAAGCAGAATCGGGTTTATTTTGGCCGGAGCAGGGGCTGCCATCGGATTGGGTGCGATTTGGAAATTTCCCTTTATGGCCGGCAGCAACGGGGGTGCCGCATTTTTGTTTCCGTATGTTGTCATGAGTCTGACGGTCGGTCTGGCGCTTCTTTTGGCCGAGGTGACGCTCGGTCGCATGGGACGCGGATCGGTTGTGACAACATTCCGCTGCATCGGAGGCAAGGGGTGGTCCGTCTGGGGGTATCTGGGCGTTCTCACCGGTTTTTGTGTGCTTTCGTTTTATTCGGCCATCGGCGGCTGGACGATTGCATACCTTGTCGATGCACTGCTTTCCCCGGAGTTTTTATCTGATAAAACACAGCTGGCGCAACACTTCGGCGCCTTTGTATCTTCGCCCGTTGCGTGCATTGCCTCTCAGACCTCGTTTATCGTGCTCACGGCCGTGGCCGTTGCCATCGGTATCAACAAGGGTATCGAGCGCATGGGAAAGATTTTGATGCCGCTTCTTCTTGTGATGGTTCTGGCCATCATCATTTGGTCGCTGACTTTGCCCAATTCCGAGGGCGGACTCAAGTACCTATTTAGTTGGAATCCGTCGGCGTTTAATTTCCAGAGCCTTTTGATGGCGATGGGTTTTACGTTCTTTAGCTTGTGCGTCGGCTGCGGCTGCATGATGACCTACGGCAGTTACCTCGGGAAAACCGAGGATTTGCCGGCCTCTTGCGCCAGTATTGTCTTTTTAACGACGTTAAGTTCGATTTTGGGGGGGCTACTTGTCATGCCGGCTGTGTTTGCTTTCGGGCTTGACCCGGCAAGCGGTCCGAATCTGACATTTATTACGATGCCCTACGTGTTCGCCCAGTTTTCGTTCGGGCAAGTATTGGCCGTGGCCTTTTTCTTGTGTTTACTGTTTGCCGCCATCACCAGTGCCGTCTCCTTGCTCGAATTGGTCGTGGCCTTCCTTGTCGATGAGCTCAAGTTCGGTCGTCGGAGTGCGTGCCTTGTCAGTACGGTGGCTCTCATTGCGGTCGGAAGCCTTTGCGGCCTTTCGTTTGGTCCTCTCGCGGACTTTAAGATTTTTAACCGTACGATTTTCGATACATTCGATTACTTTACGAGCAATCTGAGCCTGCCGATCGGCGGTCTGGTTGTTTGTGCACTCGCAGGCTACAAGGTTTGGCCGGCTTTCACGGAAGAATTAGCAAGCGGCGCCACCTTAAAGCCCATGACGCTCAAGCTCCTGCGGTTTTTCATCCTGATTGTGTCACCCGCTTTAGTGCTGACCGTTCTTGTCACGGGGCTCTGAAAAAAGATTGCGTGCCTGACGGATTACCGTCAGGCCGCCGCGGAATCTTTTTCAAAGGCTTCAATCAGGCGCCACTTAAATCCGGTCTTGCGTTGACTCAGACTGATAAGTGCAGTTTTAAGGCTCTCGCTGCTTGAAAAGACGGCAAGCTTTCCGTACGCCGTAATTCGGTACTCGGAATCTTTGGTGTCTTTCACGCGCGTAATGCCGGTATAAAAAAGCTCATTGGTCACAAGGGATTCGGTCCCGGCGGTTTTTTGGGCTTGTGTCGGCAAAACCAGTGCGACGTCTTCGTATTCCGAGCCCTGAGACTGGTGAATCGTGATGGCAAAAGCTGTCTCGTATTCAGGCAAAAGACTTAAAGCCATGCAACGGACTCCGTCGGCGCCCCCGGGGAAAATCACTTGTGTGACCGACCCTTCTTTTGCGGGAAGAACAACGCCCATATCACCGTTATAGAGCCCTGAGTCATCGTCATTTTTTCGAATGATGATTATGCGACCGGCATCGGTTGTGTCCGCAAACCCTCGGCGTGATAGCTCTTTGCGAAGAACGGTGACCGCATAGTCATTGACGGCATTGACACTGTCCGGCCCTTCGCGCATGGCGCAAAGAATGCGAAAACGCTGTGATTGATTTAAAAGGGCAGTTGCATCACCCCGTGCGACAAGTGCGGCATAGGGGCGGATATGGGCATCAATCCACTGCTTTAACGAAGACGGGAGTGCTTGGTCGGTGTCACTTGACTCGGATGAAAGAGAGTAAAGGCGGTTATCGGGATCGCCCAAAAGACCGAGCATGGGAAAAAGCTCTGCATCAATCGGCCCCGTTAAATAAAAACGCACGGGCTCCGGGGTTGTACCCGGGAAAACACGTGCCGGTTCGGAAGCCTTCGGTAAAGCTTCTTCGTGTGCTCTTTGGCGAGCAAGACGATTGACAGCGTGCGCAATGATTCCGACGCCGCTTGTCGGATTGAAGCGAAAACTGCGTCTGAGTTCCCCGGCAAAGCCCTGTGCGCGACCTAGAGCACATAAGTCGGCAAAGACCGACCCCGGACCGACGGAGCGAAGTTGGAAGGGGTCCCCGAGAAAAATCACTCGAGTTCTTTTCGGATCGATGACGCGTAGGAGTTTTTCCGCGAGCCGTGCGTCAAGCATCGAGGCTTCATCAAGAACAAATAGGTCGCAATTTAAAGGCGATGTCGGACTCGGTTTTTCGCCTGAGTCTTGCTGGGCATAAAGCCAGCGATGAAGGGTCCTGGCCGGTAGCGCAAGCGAGTCGTTTCGCTTCAGGCGCTCGGCAAGATGAGGGAAGACTGCCGAGCCGTGTTTGGCTGAGGCCTCCAAGGCTTCGCGCATCCGTGCGGCGGCCTTTCCGGTCGGGGCCGCCAGGAACACGACAAGCCTCCCGTTTTCTTCAAAAAGCGTCTCGAGAATTCCTGCCAGGCACGTTGTTTTTCCGGTTCCCGGTCCTCCGAACACCACACAAAACGGCCGAGTCAGTGCCAGACGTCGGACGGCGGCAAGGTCGGGTGACAAAGTCTTCTCGTCGCAGGAGTCCTTCGTTTTAGCCCGAACAGGCCCCTGCTCGGAAAGGAAGGCAATTTTTCGGGCTAAGGAGCTTTCGACGGCAAAATCGCGCGCTAGATACAGGTGGTTCTTGTCGGCAACGACAAGGGCCGTGGCCCGGGCTGTAAGACCCGTTTGGAGCGAGTGCTCAGCAGCGAGTTGCGCCTTGATAAGAGAGGCGGCATCGTCTGGCAAAATGTCCGCACATAAGCCCCCTTGTCGTAGGGTTTTTTCGAGCGAAGAAAACGCTCGATGCAAAGTCGAGAGAAGCGGTTCTTCTTCAGGCATTCCCTTGGAGGCCAAGAGAAACTCGGTCATCGTTCGGGCAAAGTCAGACAATTCTTCGCATTGGGGCATGATTACCTCTCCTTGGCCGTCAGGAGCCCGTCTAAGGTGTTGACGGCATCCCTAAGGGTCTGATTCATCGGCATACGGTAGATTCCGGTTGTCCTGCCGTTTGCTGTCCCGATACCGCGTAAAAAGACATACAAAGCGCCTCCCATGTGGTCAAGAGCCGTCTTTTCATCGTGGTAGCAACGGCATAAAAAGCGCTTTAACGCCGTCATGTAGCAAAGAGCCTGTAACTTGTAATTGGCACCGCGCATCACCGATTCCATTGCCTCGGTTGTGTAGTTTCCGAAATAGTCGCGTGAATGCTTTTGTTCGGGGTCTTCGATCTTGTTGCTTTTCCAGTCCACAATCCAAAAGCGCTCGTCCTTGTCTTTGAAAATCAAATCGATTTGACCGGTTAAAAAGCCGTATAGCGATTGCTTTGTCGCGCGACTTCCTTCCGAGGCCTCTTCGCGGTTGACGACAAAAGCAAAATCGGGATTGCCGGCAAAAGCCTTTTCGACGGACTCGGGGTTAAAGGCGCGATTGCCGACAAGTCCGAGGAAGCTGATTTCCGGGGTAAGAGCGTCATTTGCGATTAAATCGCAGAGCGATTCACCTGCGGCAAGCGGTGTGTGAAAAAGTCGAGTAAAGGTTCGGCAAAGCCACGTACGGCAATACGTTTCGTAATCGACTGCATCGGAAATGCCGACGGCCGGATCGGGCGCGAGGGAACTATCCGAGACCTGAAGCGTTCCTTTCAGGTTCCAATCAAAGGAGCGATTTAAATGCTCGATCAGCCACGCATCGCTATTAAGAGCGTCTTTGGGTAAATTCCCGGCTCGGACAATGGCCGTTTCCATGACCTTGTGTAGGAAGGTTCCGGCGCCGGTACCGGCCGGAAACGAGAGAAAAGCCGGAGTCGGCCCCGTGTCATGGGAACTGACGAGAGACTTAGAAAGTGTTGTAAAGCTCGATTGCGTCCAAGTGCGCTCCAAGGACTGAGGCAGATCGCTCGCCAGGGAAGCGAGGAAGGCGTTATTTTTCGGTCGGAATATTTTCTTGGTGTACGAGGTCAGTCGACAAATCTTGAAGTGCTCTGAATCGCCTTGTAGGAACTCAATAATCTCGCCGACTGCCTCTTGTCCTTTATTTTTGCCTCCGCGCTCAGCTTCCGGATGAAACGCACATAGGTAGGCATTTGAGCCACAATCCCGATAGTTTCCTTTAGAGGTCAAAGTAAAGGCAAGCGGAAGAACCAGGCGCTCCGAGGCGCGTGTCATGGCGACGTAAGCCAGGCGTTGTGTTTCCTGTATTTCTCGATTGACCGTGTCTTTGTGCAAAGCGATGGGTTGTTCTTCGGGATACACAATGAGTTGTCGTTGGGTGACGTCGTCGTTTTTTCCTCGGAAGACAAATCGCTTATATTTTTTGTCTATGTTCGGCCTCAGACTCTTGGCACCTGCCAGATACACCACGGGAAATTCCAATCCCTTACTCGCGTGAATGGTTATGACGTTGACAAGGGATTTACCGGTATCCGGGCGGAGCTTTTCGGTGTCCTCCGCACCGCAGGATTGTGTGATTTTCTGTGTCAGCCAAGCAATTAATCCGGAAAGAGAGCGTGTGCGTCGCTGTTCAAGCTCGATGAGTTCGAGTAGGTGTTGATAGTTAATCAGGGCGCGAGAGTTCTGTTCCTTAAGTAAGCGGGCAATCGTTCCGAAGCCGCGATTCGGATCGGTTTCCCTCATCAGGCGCAAAAGCACGGCGTAGGCGCCGTACGTTTCAAGATAAATTGCGGTTTGCTTGAGAATCTCCTGCAATTGGGCTGCCCGTGTTTCATCCCGACGCTCGGCAAGCGAGTAGCCGACAAACACGGTTGCGGCGGCACTGTTGAAATCACGGCGAATCTTCGGCGTGAGAACGGCTTGCAAAAAGAGCAGTAGCTCAACGGCTTCCGTTTGACGGAAGATACTCTCTTTCGAGAGAATGGTTGCCCGCAATCCGTGCTCTCGAAGCGTATCGACAACGGTCTGAGCCTCAACGTTTTTACGAACGAGGACGGCAATATCTTCCGGTTTGATGGGCCTTTCTTTGTCGCTTCCGGGGTAAACGTAGACAGTGCCTTTCTTGCCGTTGATAGTTCCGCTTAAAAGCGAGACGATGTCGTTGGCAATGGCATTAAGTTCAATGTCTTTGGGCAAGACCTTGAGGGTTTTAAGCCTTTGCACCATGTCGTCTCCGACCGGAATCGTCCAGAATTCAAAGGAGGGCAAATTTACGGTTCGGTCGCTTCCGATTTCCTTAAACGCCAAGGGTAAAGTGCCGCCGTGCGATGCAACTTGTGTCGGGAAAGAGGCTTCGGGCATTTGAAAGGAAGCCTCGGAAAGGAAAAAGCGATTAAATACATCGATCAGAGCAGGAGTTGAGCGGTAATTGGTCGACAGACTTTTCACAACTCGGATGTTTTCTTTGGCCTGTAGATAGGTTTCCAACTCGGCCGCGCGAAACGAATAGATGGCCTGTTTCGGGTCGCCGACGAAAAAAATCTTGTCGGAGGGACTCGTGCGGCACGAGTCGGAATCAAAAAAAAGGAGTTTGAAAATCTCGTACTGCACCGGATCGGTGTCATGAAATTCGTCGATTAAAACGGCTCTGTATCGGGAGCGAATCGTATCGATAAAAGTGCCTTCATCGCTAGTAGCTTTTTTAGCTTCTTTTCGTAAGTAGCCGAGTAACTCCAGAAGCATTCCGTCATGCGTAGCATAGCCGAGACGCTCTAAGCGCTCGTTTAAAAGACCGGGAAACGTTGTAAAAAGCCGCGTAAACCAAGCCGTGGCTTCTTGACTTAAGGGTAGCGTGACTTCCGAGGATTTATTTTTGTTTTTAGGGTCCTTCACCTCAAATTTTCGAACAATCAGAGTTTTCAGATACTCGGGCTTTTCTCGTCCTAATTCTTTGAAGGTGCCGCCGTAGTCTTTGTACCGAAGAATCTCCTTTAAAAGAGAAGGATTGTCTGTCGGAAGATTCTTTCTTAAATAGTCATCGAGTAGGGCATTCTTGACGGCCTCGAAGTCAGCGTCCTGAATAATCTGTCGGTCGTTAAAGCCGCTACAGGAAAGAGAAAACTCTTTCAGGAGTTTTTGCGTGAAGGCGTGAATCGTATAAATCGCCGCAATGTCAATGGTATGACAGGCCTTTTGAAGGCGGGTTCGGACGCGCTCGTGCCAGGCACTGACGGCTTCTTTCCTTCGGACGGGATCTGAGGTGCAATCTGCGATTTCCGAGGCTTCGAACCATTTTTTGATTAAGGCGTCGGTTTTGTTGTCCGGCGTTTTCGTTTGCAACAAGGTGTTCCAGATTCGCAAGACATCAAGTAGAGTTTTGCGAACTCGCATACGCAACTCCGAGGTTGCGGCATTGGTGAACGTGACAAGCAAAAGATGATCGAGTCCGACGGCCGAGTTGTTTTCGCCGTCTTCGACGATTAAGCGCAAAACGATTTTCTCAAGAGAAAACGTTTTCCCGGTTCCGGCGCTGGCTTCAATGAGCATCGGTCCGTAAAGCGGTGTTTTCTCATACTGAAAGACATTTTCTCCGGAAGAGTCGGATGTCATACGGCCCTCTTATGGATGATGCTTGTGATGGTTTCGCAAAGGTCTGCGACCTCGCTGCTCGCTGTTACCTTCTTGGAAGGTTCCTCCTGCGGATTGAAAATGCAGAGTCTGTCCAATCGGCCTTTTTCTTCGACGACGTCGTCTCGCCAGTCCTTAAAGCCGCGCCAAACCGGGTTGAACGGGGGCAAATCATTTCCCCAATTTTGATTGGTTGTCTTCTTTTGAAGAACACGGATGTTTGTGTTCATAGATTCGGTCAGTCGAACAAGCGAGGTCATGACCGAGAAGGCCTCAAAGGGTAAAAGATTTCGCACGTCGTACTCATCGATGATTTCACTGATCGGTCCGGGAAGTTCTTGCGCGCCGTTTGTCTCCTTGGCTATGCCGAGAAGACGCAGGCGGTAGTTCTTCTTGTCGTTTTTTCCGTTGTCGACGGCTCTCAGCGCGATTTGCAAAAGTGCGGCGCGAACATAATCGCTTTTACTTAATGCCGTGAAGAGGAAATCGGTTGTCTTTTGGGACGAATCTTTCGGGATGACGTCAAGGTTCGGCAGTTGAATCTGCGTATTGTCAATCGTCAGGTACCCCGGATCTTCTCGCACCAGCCCCGACGGCGCAAGAGTTTGTTGTGCACGCAGAATCGAAACCGCCTCTCGGGCAAGAGCCTCAAGGACTAGGGGGCGTAACGCAGCAAATCCATAGGAAGGATTGAGTCGAAAACACTCGGCTTGACAAAGATAGGTCACCAACTGATCGTCGGTTTTTCCTTCGCAGTCACCGGATTGAAGTTTTTCCAAAAAGCGCTTTGTCAGCAATTTTTTTTGCAGAGGATCGGCGGCAAGATCCGGATACAGTCCGACCGGTTCCGTCAGTTCCGGAATATCGCTAAAGAATGTGAGCTTGAGTTTCCCGTGAATGTACCTGGTCGGACTTATCCAAGCTTGGACAATATCTTTCCAATAAAGAACTTCCGGCGCGCTTTCTTGTTCGGGCGAAAAGCCCCGTAGATAGTCTTCCGGGTGGTCCGGGGAATCGGCAGTGCTTGCGGAATCTTTCCATGCGGCAAAATCATTCGGATTTCGATTCGTAAAGAAACGAACACCGTCAACGTTTCCGCTCTTATCGCGACTCATGGTAAAGCTATCTTCCGACAGACGCGAGACCGGCAGTGTTCCCGAAATCTTCGAGACAATTCCAGGAGCTTGCTCTTCGAGCCATTGGCAGAAGTCTTCTACGACGGCACAGGCGTTTTTGTGTTTTTCTCCGGCACTCTTGCCGGCATCGTAGGTAATGAGCAGATGGCGTTTGGCCGAGCAAATCAATTCGAGAAATAAGCTTCGGTTGTCAATGCGCGAATCCTGGTCGCCGCGCCTAGGGCAGGGGGCATCATCGCGATTACGGTAAGCACAGGTCAGATCGAATTCTTCGCTCGTTGTGTTCCCGGGAAAGTCGGAATTTTCTCCAAGCCCGATCATGGCAACGGCCTTAAATGGGATGTTGCGCAGGGCATCCATGTTGGCAAAGGTGACGGAACCTTCCTGTCGGCTTTGCATGACGGATACGCCGACGGCACGCTTTAATGAGGCTCGGTAGACAGCCGGAGCAATCCGCTCATCGGGATCTTGCGTAGTACGGAGAATCGTTTCGTGAAGTGTTTCGACAGCCTGCGTAAAACTTTCACGTGCCTCCGTTACGAAGGCCTCGGGTTTGTTCGGATAAAGACCGTCTACAAGAGCCTCGGAAAAGGTTTTCCATTCGGCCGCCGTCAGTCCCGTGTACGGGTCCTCTTCAAAGTGAGCCAGTTGTGCCAGGGCTTTAAGACTCTGCCACAGGCTCATTAGGCGGCCGAATAAGTCCTGTTGCTCGGAAACGGTTTCGTTTTCGAATCCTTGAACTTCATTGCCGAAGATGGCAAGCGAGCGTCCGTGAACGGCTTCGGTTCCCTGAGGATAGGCAAATCCTAATGCAAGGCGTTCGACGGCTCGCTCCAGTGTCGTGTCATCGTCTTCGACGGATTCTTTTCCGAATAGCGCTCGAATGTGCGCTTGGCAGATTCCGTTGCGAAAACCTGCTGCAACGAGCCAATTTCTGAGTGTTCTCAAGTCCGTGTAGTCGATATCCCAACACCGCATAAAAAGCGGCGAAGAAATCAGTTCGAAGAAGGTATCGAAATCGGGCGTTGTAAAGAAGAAAGTGCTCGATTGCAGTACGGCGCTTTCCTGGCTGCTGACCTCACCGAGAATTTTGTATGCGATACGGTTTTCCGGAGCTCGCGCATTGATGATGCCCCGAACAAGACCGGCAATGTTCGAAACGTTCGGCGTAACGACAAGAAAGTCCTCGGCACTGTAGCCGTGTGCTTGCTTTAAGGCTTCGATCCAATCGACCACCGCTTCGATCTCGCCGATTTGCCCCTGGGAATTAAAAATGCGCAAACTTGTGTCCCGTGTTGCCGAGAAATTCGCTGTGTCAAACGAAAAGTCCGATTCGTCTCCCGACAAGGGACAATCAAAAAGAAGGCTGTTGACGACGGCATCTAGAAGAGTCAGGGACTTACCGTCTTGCGGTTGACGTTTTTGCCAAATAAACGATTGGTCGGTGTCCGCAACTTTCGTGTAGATGCTTGCTGTGGCTTGTTCCCATAACCGCTTCATGCCTTTAAGGTCTCTTTTGCCGCGCGAGAAGTTGTCTTCAATGAGTTTGGTCGCGGACATACCTTCGTCCGGAGCGTATTGCCATAGCCTGTCAATAAAGGCGCGAACACTACGGGCATTTTCTCTAAGGAATCGGTTTTGCTCGGCCATGCGGGCATTTTCCGTCCAACGAAATAGTTCCCTGGGAACGGCGTCACTCGGGTCGAACCAGTAGCGGCAGCAGGGATTAAAGACATAGAGCCACACATCGCGTTCTTGAGCCTGCTTGGCAAGAACCGGCATGGCAAGGGGCGGCAACGTATGCGGTAAGAAAATATGAACGGGAGTGGCCTGGTTTTCCGTGGTTCTTCCTTCGGCGCAGTCCCCGAGCAGTTGCTCTTGCAGTTCCAGAATTTTTCCTGTGTACGAGGCCGTGGTGTAGGAGCTACCTGTCTGCTCTTGAGCCCGATCACGGCCTCGAAGTTCTTGCCAAAGTCTTTTTTGCCAGAGTAAGTCCGGTTGCTTGTCAAGCTCCCTTGTGTCGCGCGTCGCTTCCGAATCGCCGAGCCACGAACACACCCAGTCGTAACGGTAATTGACGTATTTTGTGAAAACGTGGGCGATGTGCTCGGCCAGCGAAAAAAGTTCGCCCGGCGTCATGCCTTTGAGGTGTTCGACCAGACGACCGTAATCGGAATGGACGTCGTTTTCCCTTTGAATACGTGTGAGTATCGGATACAGACTCCACGGGAGCGTGAAATTATCAATGCTCGATGTGTGCCAAAACGAACCATACGGTTTTAACCAACCGGCAAGGTTGGAAAACGAAAGCCCGATGCAGATACCGTCAGCTCGACACAGGCGTCGGGCAATGTCATTTTCAATTTCTCGTGACGGAACAACGATTTGAATCGGAGAAAAAAGAAGATTGGTCCCGGATTTGCTGTCCGTTCTCAGGTTAACGGTCAATTGGGCTTTCAGAACGTCATAACTGTTGGAATAGGCGATGTGTAGTGCCATGATTTCCGTGTGTCGTTAAGAGTAAAAAGAGCCGCTTGCCGGTGCGTTTGCGGTTTGCCCAAAGCGGATTTTTGAGTTTAGCAGTTTTGGAAAAGGCCACGGAGGTTTGTTGGACTGACACGCGTCGTTGCGTGAAAAACAATGGGTTTTCAGTCGGTTGCAAAGATTTTGTACAAAGGGGCAAGGCAAAAAAAACCCACCGGTTAGGGTGGGATGAGCAGATAGCGGTATTGCCTGTGGCTCTACCGGAGAGAAACCATGTGAAAATGAGTTAACTTGCTTTCCACGCAACAAAAACAAGGGCGACACAGGCCACTGCCGCAATGACTAAAGCAACAATGTCCATGGTGTTATTAATCGGGAACATAGGGCACTCCTTCGGACGAATAAAACTGGTTCATACGTTGCAATCGTAGGGGGAAAGCCCGGAGCTCGAAAGTGTGAAAAGCAACTAGTCAAAAGGCGACACGTCGAAAGTAACTAAGCAAAGTACGCATTTTGAACCTCTCTCGGAGGCCTCTAAAAACGGGGTTCTGTTTCGCATCTTGCATTGGGCTGACGGTTTTTAGGAGCGGCGCAGACAACAAAAAACCCGAGCACCGAAATCGGTCCTCGGGTCTTCAAAACCTGGTGGAGATGAGGAGGATCGAACTCCTGACCTCTGCATTGCGAACGCAGCGCTCTCCCAGCTGAGCTACACCCCCGAAAAATGACGTCAAGCAGACGAATCTGCCCGAAGAATGCGAATTGTGCAGAATCTTGATAAAAAATGCAAGGGAAAAACACGGTGTTTAATCCGACTTAAAAAGAAGTGTTCTGAGCTAAACACGAGGGAGGGGTAAAGGCGATTGCGCTCTTTTTTGTACCTCGGAAAACAGCAGATGAAATCGGGAACGAGTACGGAATCACTAAAGGTCGGATTCGCAATTTTGAGGCTTTATAATCCTTCGTTTATGAGCATACGCAAAGCAAAGAAACCGGCTATTACCAGTGAGTGGCGTGAAAACAAAATCGCGCAGGAGAAGGCCCAGCAAGAGGCCGGTCACATGGCGCGTCAGTTTGCACGTGAAAAGGTCATGACGACGGTCGCGCGCGGAGCGCGTTCGGCCATGACATTTGTCGGTGCGGCTGCCGGTGCTCTTATGGCTGTTTTGCTGGCCATTTCCCTATTTACGTATACCCCGACCGATCCGGGGTTTTCCGTCACGGGTGCCTCCGGCGTCGAGAATGCGTGCGGAATTACCGGAGCTTGGACTGCCGATGTTCTCTATTGGCTTTTCGGATACTCGGCTTGGTGGATTGTCTTTGCTTTTTTTGCGCTCTTCGTCTCAAGCATTCTTGTGATTACGGCACGCCGTGAATCGAGTACGTGGCTCCGTACTGGCGGATCGTTTTTGTGTTTCCTTCTTGTCATGGCGAGCTCCGTTTGCATCGAGGCGTTGCAATTGGGGTATCTCGGAGGGCATTTGCCGAGTGGTGCCGGAGGGCTTTTCGGATACGAAGTAGCCTCATGTGTTGCCCCGTACTTGGGTGTCTGGGGGAGCACGGTTCTCGGACTTTTCCTTTTAGCCTTAGGTAGCTCGCTTGCGTTCGGGTTTTCTTGGGGAACGCTTTTTGATGTTCTGGGAATCTGCTGTGAGGCCGTCGTTAAAGTGGCCTTGCGTTGTGTCTCGAAGTCAAAGCCTCAAGAAAAACCACATTCTCCGTTGGACGGCATGGCGGTTCAAGATAGCCCTGTGACCGTCAAATCCGTGGCGACTCCCTCCTTACCGAGCACACCCCGAATGCCGGTTAAGACGATTCGGGAACGCCCGCCGCGCGCGAGTGCTCCCAAGGAGCAACGCGAACTATTCGGGCAAGACGGACGCATCGTCGCAAGTTTCGAGCTCTTGCAGCGACCGCCCGAACATCGGGATGGTGTTAATAAGGACGCCATCGGCATCACAAGTCGTCTCATTGAAAGTAAATTAAAAACCTACCACGTCGATGCGCGCGTTGTCGATGCGCGGGTCGGCCCCGTGATTACGCAGTACTGGCTCGAACTGTCCGAAGGCGTCAAGGGTAGCCAGGTCGAAAAGATTCGTAAGGACTTGGCCCGAGCTCTTTCTGCCGATAACTCCATCCGAATCGTGCCGGTGATTTCGGGCACTCCCTACATGGGTCTTGAGATTCCGAATAACAGCCAGCAACGGCTGACTGTGTACTTAAGTGAAATCATCGGAAGTGCCGAATTTGAAAACTCACGCTCTCTTTTAACGCTTGCACTCGGTAAGGATATCGGCGGCAATTCGGTTGTGGCCGATTTAGCGAGGTTGCCGCATTTGCTGATCGGAGGAACGACGGGTTCGGGTAAATCCGTTGCCGTCAATTCGATGATTCTTTCCTTACTCTTCAAATGCGACCCGTCGCAGTTGCGACTGGTGCTTATCGATCCAAAGTTGGTGGAGTTTTCTTTGTATCAGGGAATTCCTCACTTACTTTGCCCGGTTGTCACGGACATGAATAAGGCGGCCAATGCCCTTAACTGGCTTGTCCAAGAGATGGATCATCGCTATGCACTGATGAGCCACTTGGGGGTTAGAAGCTTTGATGCATATAACGAAAAGGTCCGTGCCGCCATCGCGGCGGGAACACCCTTGGCAGACCCCTTTGATGTCACTCCGGAAAATCCGGAGCCGCATAAAGTGTTAGCTCCGTTCCCATACATCGTGTGTTTTATCGACGAGTTTGCCGATTTAATTCTGGTTCAGCGCCGTCAGGTCGAAACCTTGATTATGCGGCTAGCACAGAAAGCGCGTGCAGCCGGCATCCATATGGTGCTGGCTACGCAACGTCCGAGTGTGGATATCGTGACGCCGCTTATTAAAACCAATATTGTGGCGCGCATCTGTTTTCAGGTTTCCAGTCGCTTTGACAGTCAGGTCGTCTTGGATGAGCCCGGGGCCCAGGATTTACTCGGTCACGGAGACATGCTCATGAAGGTCCCGGGCTCTAATTCGCCGCTTCGTGTCCAAAGTTGCATGGTCACGGACCGCGAAGTAGAGAATATCGCCAACCAATTAAAGAGCATGGCGGCTCCCGAATACGTCGAGGGGGTCACCGACAGTGCCGAATCGACTGAAGGGGCAGAGGGCTTTACACTTAGCGGCGGGCACACGGGACGCGAAGCCGATCCGCTTTACGATCGAGCCGTCCAGATTGTCTTGGAATCCAAACGCGCCACTACGAGTTTTGTGCAGCGGCGCCTGCAGATCGGATACAACCGTGCGGCGAATTTACTCGAGGCGATGGAAGAGGCCGGCATCATCAGCAAGCCCAATCCGGCAGGAAAACGCGAGATTCTCGTGCGAGACGGGGAGCTTTTCCAGTGAAGCGACAGATCGTATCGGTATTGACTCTTTTGGCTCTTGCGGCAAACGTCTGTGCGACCGATGCTGTGCGGATGCTCGAAGATTTTTCCGTGAAGATACAAAGTGCAGCCGGACGCTTTACCCAAACGGCGGCCGAGGACGGGCAGGTGCTTGCCACCGGACGCTTTTCCTTTACACGCCCCGGAATGTTTCTGTGGGAAACGCAAAGCCCGTTTTCTCAAACGATTCTTTGTGACGGAAGGACCCTTTGGATTTATGACCCGGATTTGCATCAGGTCACAATTCGCCAATTAAAGCATACGTCCGAATGGGGACCTGCCGCACTGCTTTTCGGTCAAACGTCACCCGAGGAAGTTTTCCGTCTAAGCGACCGAGGAAAAATCGGCGGCCTTCTTTGGGTTCGTGCAATCCCGAAAGCCTCGGATGCGGCCTTTTCCGTGATGGATGTCGGTATGGATGAAAATGGCTTTGTCCGAGAGCTCCGTCTGACCGATTCGTTCGGAGAGGTCACCCTGTATAAGTTGTCGGAGGTACTGGTCCCTTCCGAGTTGCACGCGCGAGACTATAAGTTTCGGATTCCTCCGGGAACGGACGTTCTTAAGGATACGTCGCAGCAGTAGCCGCAAAGAGACAATTGACCCTTCAGAGCCGGGTTACGCCCTGT
>OIWU01002359.1_pt1 | contig 16193 bp, 10 predicted proteins | sample 1587711 | NCBI WGS metagenome assembly OIWU01 (sample SAMEA3888909, study PRJEB22519) | human gut metagenome | biome: human gut; feature: human-associated habitat; material: faeces | place: Denmark | collected 2010 | reverse complement strand
TGCACGGTGTCAAGGGCGGCATGACCAACTGCCAGAACGAGATGAAGAAGGCAGTTGAGGCTGGTTACTGGAACCTGTTCACCTTCAACCCGGCCAACAAGGCTCAGGGCAAGAACCCCTTCACCCTGACCTCCAAGGCTGTGGATGCCGAGAAGTATCAGGCACTGCTGGCAAACGAGACCCGTTACAGCCGCCTGACCCGTGCATTCCCCGACCGTGCTAAGGAGCTGTTCGCACGCAACCAGCAGGTTGCAAACGACCGCTACGAGCACCTGACCCGTCTGGTCGACCTGTACAAGTAAGCAGATCCCCTGCATCCACCGGGCCGCAGCCACGGCGGCACCCAGCTCCCGCAAATGAGAGGAGCGGCTGCTCCGCACTGGCGGTTACTGCGCAACGCAGCAGTGCGAAACTGTGTGTATGGCCCACAGAGTGCAGGCGATGCGGCTGAAGTACAGCCCCTTATCGCCCAAACGGCTCAACCAACTGATTTCACGCTCCGGCTGGCGGCTGCCTTCGGGCAGACGCAGCAGCGGGGTCTGAGATACCAAAGCGCCCGCGAGGGTCCTTGAAAGCACACCCCGCGTGTGTCAGGAGCATAAGGTCTGCTTGCAGATACCTTGTTCCGCCTGCTGCATAAGACCTGCTTTGCAGGGATCTTGCCGCAGAGAAAAAACGGATATCGTTTTTAGCGCCCCGTTCATCGGCAACGATGACCGGGGCGTATTTTTTATGTGTGTCCGGGTTCACACAAAAACTTCCAATTTCTTCCACGGCGTTTTTACACTTTCTTCATAGCTTCTTAACGAAATCAAATGTGAAAGCTGTTATACTTTTGCCATGGGAAGCGGGGCCGCAACCGATTCCCAAGTAACATGATTCCTCCTCACACCAAGGCAATATCCAAACAAAACGCCCTTTCCGACGCGCCGCAACGTCGGAGAGGGCGTTTTGTTTCTGCCGTCCGGAACATGTAAAGGCTTTGCAGGCGGCAAATAAAATTGCTGTAAATGCATGGTTTAGGGTTGACCCTGTTTTTTTGCGGCGCTATAATAAAAACGGTTATAGGATTCTGGAAAAACGGGAGGTGAACGCAGAACAATGGACCCGGATCATAGTCCAAACCGAACGCCCGGCGCGGTGGATCGGACAACAAAAGCAGCTGCGTTCGCCTTTTTCGCTGAGATGAGCGGCAAAGCGTCTTTTTGAGGCGCTTTTTTCCGCAGAACAACAGAAGGAAGGCGCGGTTTTGTGCGCGCGGAAATGGCGGTTTCCGGGCAGCATGAGGCGGCGCATTTTTGTTTCCCGATCTGCTGCGTCCTCCGGACACAAAACTGAGGAGGTACGCCCATGGAAATGGAAGATAAGAAGATCGACACGGCGGCAGAACAGGCCCTGCCGGTGCAGGAACTGCCCGCCGATATCCCCGCTGAGGTGCGCCAGAAGCTGGCAGAGGACCTGAACGAGGAAGCCACCGAGGACCTCAAGCAGGATATGCGCGAGGCCGAAAAAGAGGAGGCCAACGACGAAGAGGTCAAGGCCAACCCCGAAATGCTCACCAAGAGCCGCCTGCTGAAGCTGCTGATCAAAAAGCAGTACGTCAAGCTGCGCGAGGTCACCGAAGAAGAGCAGCCCGCCGACCTGGCCGAACTGCTGGAAGAGCTGGACGAGAACAACCGTCTGGTGGTGTTCCGCCTGCTGAAAAAGGAAGTGGCCACTGAGGCCTTCGCCTATATGTCCGATGAAGCCCGGGATGACCTGGTCAACGCCTTCTCCGACGTGGAGCTGGTCAGCGCCATTGAGGAGATGAGCCTGGACGATGCTGCCGACCTGCTGGAGGATATGCCCGCAGGCGTGGTCAAGCGGGTGCTGGAGAAATCCTCCAAGCAGACCCGCGAGAGCCTGAACAAGCTGCTGAATTACCCCGAGAGCTCGGCCGGCAGCTTGATGACCCCTGAATATGTCCGGCTGAAAAAAGAGATGAATGTCCGGCAGGCGCTGGATGCCATCCGGCGGCAGGGCGAGAACGCCGAGACCGTCTATATCAACTATGTTGTGGAGCGCAACCGCCTGAAGGGTGTTGTTTCTGCCCGTGACCTGCTGCTGGCAGACCCCGATACCCCGCTGGTCGATATCATGGACGACAACGTGGTCACCGTGAAGGTCACGGATGACCAGGAGTTTGTGGCCCGTGAGATGCAACGCTACGACTTTACCGCAATGCCCGTTGTGGACAACGAGGGTATGTTTGTGGGCATTATCACCATTGACGATGCAATCGATGTTCTGACCGATGAGAGCACCGAGGATATGCAGAAGATGGCCGCCATTCTGCCTGCAGATGAGGCCACGACTTATTTTGGCACCAGTGTCTGGACCCACGCCAAGCAGCGCATCCCCTGGCTGCTGATCCTGATGCTGTCGGCCACCTTCACCGGTATGGTCACCACCCACTACGAGGAGGCCTTTGTGAGCCTGCCGCTGCTGGTCTCCTTCATGCCCATGCTGATGGACACCGCCGGCAACTGCGGCAACCAGATCAGCACCCTGATGGTGCGTGGTCTGGCCCTGGGCGAAGTGGAGCCCTCCGACTTTGTAAAGGTTCTGGGCAAGGAGCTACGAGTGTCTGCCATCGTGGGCGCGGTGCTGGGCGTCGTGAACGGCCTGCGCATCTATTTGATGTACACCTTCCTGTTCCCCGGTCAGTATCAGAACGTCATGGGCTATGCCATCGTGGTCAGCGTGTCGCTGTTCTTCAGTGTCATTCTGGCAAAACTGGTGGGCGGCATGCTGCCGCTGGCCGCCAAGAAGCTGGGTGCTGACCCGGCCATCATGGCAACGCCCTTCATCACCACCATCGTGGATGCCTGCAGTTTGATCCTGTACTTCCAGATCGCACAGCTGGTATTCCGCAATATGATGTAAAACAGGAAAACTCCCTCCGTCATGGCGTGAACCGTGACGGAGGGAGTTTTTTTACTGGGCACAGAGCGGGATGGAACACAAGCAATCGCGCGATTCCGGACGCATTCCGGAGCAAAAACGGCATGTGGAGCACTCTCTGCCGGAGAACGGCGGCAGACGGTGGAAAACCGCAGTTTTCCCCGCTTTTTCCACACGAAAAAGCGGCGTTCCCGTTCTGTGGAAAACTCAGAACTTCTTTTTTCCAATCTGGAGAGGGACCGAATCGTCAGCCGGAACGAACTGTAAAAAGAAAAGAAAATCCTTCGACTTTCTTTTATATAAAAGGCAAAGTGCCCACTTTTCTTCCCAGAAACTGGCATGAATCGCCGGGCTGCATTACGGCTTGTATAAGCAAAACCAGATTTCCATGTGGAAAACCCGGTGGAAAAAGTGGAAAACCTCGTGGGAAACTGGGCCTTTTTTTCACAAAATCAGTGGAAAACCCGGTGGAAAAAGTGAAAAGTTCTCTCCGAAATGGAAAAACACCACCCTTTTTTGTTGTGAAATGGGCCGGAGTGTGGCTGCATTTTGCTGTAACGGCCTGAGTTTTTCCCCGCCGGTGTGCACACCGCGCCGGAGTGCCTGTTTTTTCTTGAATGCCCTGTCCAATCATGGTACAATAACCTCAGACAAGCGTGAAACATCAACTTCTGGAGGCATGATGCATGAACAATTGGCTGAACAAGTTGGAGCGCAAATATGGGCGCTTCGGCATTCCAAACCTGACCAACATTCTGGTGGCGGGGCAGATCCTTGTCTTTGCCATTGAGCTGTTTATCGACCGCACCATCACCGCCTGGGTGGGCCTGAACCGGTTTTTCCTGCTGCAGGGGCAGATCTGGCGGGCGATTACCTTTGTGTTCATCCCCTTCTCCGGCGGCAGCATCCTCAGCGTGGTGCTGGGCATCTACTTTACCTGGTTCGTGGGCACGGCGCTGGAAAAGGAGTGGGGCGATTTCCGCTATACCCTCTATTTCCTGCTGGGCATGGTGGGCACGGTGCTGGCCTGCCTGCTTACCGGCGTGACGGCCAGCACTTACTGTCTGTCCCTTTCGCTGCTGCTGGCCTTTGCCATGCTGTACCCGGAGGTACAGCTGCTGCTGTTCTTCGTGATCCCCATCCGGGTGAAGTATTTCGGCTTCTTTGCGGCGGCCCTGTGGGTGTTCAGCTTCCTGTCCGCGCCGCTGGCCGGCAAGCTGAGCTACCTGCTCAGTATGCTGAACGTCTGGGCATTCTTTGGCCCCATGGCCTACCGCAGTGTGCGGGCCTGGATCCGCCGCGAGCAGTGGAAGCGCAAGAACCGGCGGTAAACTGCTGTCACTCGGAACCGGCCTGCCGATGGCAGGTGAAGCATAAAGCAAAAGGAGCATATCCACCATGATGCTGGACCGCATGGAAGGCAACGCAGAACTGAAAACCAGCGTGCACCAGATGCTGGCGTCCCGCCGCTTGACCCACAGCGTATTGCTGGTGGGCGAAGAGGGGCTGGGGGCCGGGTTTGCGGCCCGCTGCATTGCCGCAGATTATCTCTATCCGGCCGGTGGTGCCCCCGCCGAGGCCCTGCTGCGGGGCGAATGCTGCCGCGCTGTGGGCAAGGCCGGCAAACGCGACAGCGGCCAGATCGAGACCGGCATCGTGCGCGAAGCCATCTCGGTGGAGGGCATGGGGGCTGGCGGCCGGTATCTGGTCAGCCAGGTCACCGCCATGCGCAGCGAGATCTTCAACACCAGCCTGTCGGCCGAGGGCCGCGCAGTGCTGCTGTATCATGTGGAGCGCATGAACGAGGAATCCGCCAACGCTCTGCTGAAGGTCATGGAGGAGCCGCCGGAGGGCGTGCTCTTCCTGCTCACGGCCGATTCGCTGGCCGGGGTGCTGCCCACCATCCGCAGCCGCTGCGTCAGCTTTGCCATCGCGCCGGTGTCCCCGGCGGACTGTGCCCGCTACTGCACCGCCCATGGGGTGGACAAAAAGACGGCGGCACTCTACAGTGAACTGTTCGACGGCCACATTGGCACGGTGCTCACGGCGGCCCGCGACAAGGCTCGCACCGAGCAGGTGGACAAGGCCATGGAACTGGCCCGGGCCGCGCAGGCGGGCGACAGCTACACCGCCGCCGTGCTGCTGGCCCCCTACGAAAAAGACAAGGCCGGTGCGGCAGCTCTTTTGCGGGACCTCCGGGCCGTGGCAGCGGCGGGGCTGCAGGGCAGCCCCCATGCCCCGGTACAGGGCCAGCAGGCCCAGCGTACACTGCGGCTGGCCGAAGCTGCCATCCAGCGGCTGGGCGCACAGGTGAACCCGAAGATCGTACTCACCGTATTTGCCGCAAGGCTGGCGCATGCATAAAAAAAGACAAAAACAAACAGAGAACCCCTCCGGCGCTTGCGGTACACCGGAGGGGTTCTCTGTTTGGGGTATTGCTTTGGTGTGAGGAGGAATCATGTGTAAGGGGGCGGTTGCGGCCCCGCGTCCCTTACAGGCCCTAGTATACCCGATTTTAAGGCGAATGTCATTACCTTTTTGTGAAAAAATCAAAAAAACAAAAATTTTAAATGAAAATACGTCAGATTGCTTCAAAGATTCCGGTTCGGGTATTGCCGCGCACGGTCACACTTTCATCGCCGTAGGAAAAGGTGATCTCCAGCGTATGCCCCGTTGTGTACAGGGTGCTGTACTCGTCTTTGGTCAGCGAAATCCCGGTTTCCGCAAAACAGATCTCCTGCGGCTGGAGGGTTTCAAGGTGGCCTTTTTCCTCTGGAGTGAAACGGGAAGTATGGGTACAGGCATAGAGCCGGTAATGATTCCGCGGCTGGCCGTCCATCCGGATGGTGAAATTGTCCAGAACATCCCCGTTTTCGGCAACGCCACGGAACGGCAGCTGGGCGGCTGTGTCATTGCTGTTCTGCATGGTAAAGTAGATCGGCAGACTGTAAGAAGGGATCTGGGTGGGAAAATCACTGCTCCAGAAACCGGAAAGCACGATGCCGCCCACCGACGGCAGGACGGTGCTTTCCACCGGCCCGGCAGTGTATTCGGTGCTGTAATGATCCGGAAGCAGGTAGCCGGTAAAGGTCTGGCGCTGCCCGCCGTAAAGCAGCGTGAGGCTCCAGGGTGCAGGGTCAACGGTCCGCAGACCGGCGCTCAGATCCTCCGGCTGCAGCTTGCAGCTGTAAGAGATGGTCTGGGTCTCCCCGGCTTTCAGCTGGACGTCCTGCACATATCTGGAGCCGTTCCACTTGCTCAGGCCGGTAAAGGTAAACTCTCCGCCGTAACGGCTGTTTCCGAGCATGGGAACAAAGTTTTCTTGATTGAAATAGGCCGCAGAGGAATTGGTGTTCTCTATATTCAGATGGATCTCCATCTGCCGGAAATTATTTCCGTAATCCTTGGCAAAGGCACGGACGTAATTCACCCGCAGGCCGCCTACCGTGGGCACAGCAGCGCCGCCCTCCGCAGGGTCGCCTGCGCCGCAAAGCAGGCCGGATACCGCAGAGCCGAGCATCAGGCAGCCGGAAACTTTCAGGAAGCTGCGGCGGGAAATTTTACAGGACATAAACATCCTCCTCTCAGAAATAAAGCGGATATTACCTGCTTTTATCATACGCGATGTGCAACTGGAATGCAACATGATCTTTGCAATGCGGCAGAAATTGGTCAATCTGCTGTGATTTTCAGTTCCAGTGCGTGCACTTTACCATGTTCCACATAGTGCTCTGCGTTGCGCAGGTTGGCTTCGATCTGTGCCTCGGTCACGGGTTTGATCACCCGGGCAGGGACGCCCACGGCCACCGAGCCGTCCGGGATGACCATGCCCTCCGGCACCAGTGCCCCGGCCCCGATGATGCAGTTTTTGCCCACCACGCAGTGGTTCAGCAGGGTGGCGTGCATCCCGATGAGGGAGCCGTCCCCTACGGTGCAGCCGTGCACCAGGGCACTGTGGCCTACGGTGACGTTTTTGCCCAGGGTCACGGCCCCGCCTACGTCGCAGTGCAGCACGGCATTGTCCTGCACGTTGCTGTTCTCGCCGAGGGTCAGGGTACCGTCGTCGCCGCGCAGCACGGCCCCATACCATACGGTGGAGCCGGGCTTCAGGATCACATCGCCCTGCACGGTGGCGTTGGGAGCCACAAAGGCCGCGCCTTCGTTGCGGGGACTTTTTCCACAAAAGGACAGGAACATTGTGAAAAACCACCTTTCTCTTTTGGTTCGTTTATGGTATTCTTATAAGTAAGGAACAAAAATGTGCGCACCGGTTTTGCCGGAGCGGGATTCAAGGGGGTACCTTCATGCTTCACAACACGTTCTGCCGCCGGTTGGCGGCGCTGGTGCTTACGCTGGCGGTCGCCGTCAGTGCAGTGCTGCCGGTATTTGCAGTATACCCCATGCCCATCCAGACTGCAACCGAGACCGAGGCCGTGTACCTGTTCAATGCCGATACCGGCAAGACGCTGCTGACCCAGAATGCCGACCAGCCCCGCTATGTAGCCAGCCTGACCAAGATGATGACGGCCCTGCTGCTGCTGGAAAGCGGCAAGGACCTGAACGGTGAGGTCACGGTGCCCACCGACCTGACGCAGGAGTTCAAGGACATCCAGAACGCCAACGGCACCACCATGGGCCTGCGCATCGGGGAAACGGTGCGCCGCATCGACCTGCTGAACGCCCTGCTCATCACCAGTGCCAACGACGCGGCCAGCGTCATCGCCTGGGACGTGGGCGGCAGCCTGAATGCCTTCATCCAGCAGATGAACGCCCGTGCCGCAGAGCTGGGCTGCACCAGTGCCACCTTTACCTGCGCCCACGGCCTGTACGATTACGGCAATGTGGCCTCGGCAGAGGACATGGCAAAGATCGCGGCGGCCTGCGCGGCCAACGAGACCTTTGCGCAGGTGGCCGGTTCCACCACCTATACGCTGGGCCAGACGAATTTCCACAGCGAGCAGCGCACCATCAGCAGCTCCAACCCGCTGATGGACGCCTCCGGTGCTTATTATAAGGATTCTGTCAAGTGGGTCAAGGGCGGTTTTACCACCCTGGCAGGCCGCTGTGCGGTGGCCCTTGCCCAAAAGGACGGCCACACCTACGGCCTTGTGATCCTGGGCAGCGACAGCAACGAGCATCTGTACAGTGAGTGTGATGCGTTGTTTGACTGGGCCTTTGCCAGCTTTGCCGACCGGCCGCTGGTGGACACCCAGACCGTGGTGACCACCGTGGACCTGACCAAATGCCGCACCCATCCGGAGGTGGAACTGTATGCGGCTGCTCCGGTCAGCGGCTACGGTCATGCGGACGACAAGGTGAGCTATTCCTTTGACCTGCCCGAAAGCGTGTCGGCCACCGTGAAAAACGGCCAGAAGCTGGGCACCGCCACGGTGTATCTGGACGGCTGCGAGGTAGGACAGGTGGATCTGGTGACCCATCAGGAGTACGTCTCCGACTTCCGCACCGACAGCCGGTCCACCCTGCTGCTGTTGGCCGCACTGGTGGTCATCCTGCTCGTGCTGAGTGTTGTCACGCTGGCATGCGGCGGCGGTTCCCTCAACCTGAACCGGCGGCGCAGAATGAAGCGGAGAAGATAAGCCGAACGATAAGAGCCGCTGCTGCACATCATCCGTGCAGCAGCGGCTCTTTTTGCATATTACACCGCGCCGTAGATGCCGTGCACCGATACTTCGCCGGTGAACACATGCACTTCGCCGCTGTCGGTGCGCACCACAAGGCGTCCTTCCTCGTCCACGTCGATGGCCTCCCCGGCGCCCTGCCCGCCCTCCGGCAGGTCAAAGGTGACCCGGCGGCCCAGATTGACGCAGGCGGCCTTGTACTCCTCCCGGAAGGGCGCAAAGCCGTCCCGGGCAAAGGTGTACAGGTTGCGGTCAAAGCCAAAGTCGGTCAGGCCCTCGGCCAGCCAGGCAGGGTCGGCGGCAAGATCAACGTTTGCCCCCTGCAGTGCCAGCGAGGTGCCGTTGGGCAGGTTGGCGGCGTCAAAATAGCTCTGGGGCTGGGCCAGATTGATGCCGATGCCGCACAGGATGCCGCGCCCCTGCTGCTGGTAACCGTAGCTCACGCTTTCGCACAGGATGCCCACGACTTTTTTGCCGTTGAGCAGCAGGTCGTTGGGCCATTTGATCTGGCAGTCCACGCCGTAGCGCAGCTGCAGCTGGCGGCGCACCGCCAGACTGGCCAGCAGCGGCAGGGTGGCAGGCTGGGCCAGCGGCTCCCGGATGGCCACCGTATAGTACAGGGCCTTGCCCTCGGCATTCACCCAGCTGCGGCCCAGACGGCCGCGCCCGGCGGTCTGGTTTTCGGTATACACGGCCCCCACCGGACCGAATTCTTCAAAATGCTCTTTCACATAGGCGTTGGTGCTGCCGCATTCCGGCAGATAGCGCACCTCGTTGATGCTCATTGCTTCGGTACCTCTTTGTGCTCATAGGCGGTCACCTTGCCGTTTTCCAGCGTCAGCAGGCCGTAGGTGTCGGGGCCGGTGTAGCAGCGGCCGCAGGAGCCGGGGTTGAACAAAAACACCTTGCCCCGCTGCTCGGCATGGGGAACATGGGTGTGGCCGAACAGGGCCACTTCCGCGCCCCGGGCGGCAGCGGCATCTGTCAGCGTGTCCAGATCGTATTTTACGCCGTACATATGGCCGTGCGTATAGAACACGATGGCCTGGTCAAAGGCCGCCAGACCGTCCATCGGCTCCAGAGCGCCGTAGTCGCAGTTGCCGGCCACCGAGTAGGCCCGCAGCCGGGGGTACGGGGTCAGGGCCTGTTCCAGGTCCCGCAGGCCGTCGCCCAGAAAAACCAGGGCGTCAATGTTCGCATTCTCCTTCAGCAGCACCCGCTCAATGGCGGCGCGTCCGCCATGGCTGTCGCTCAGGACCAGAAGTTTTGTCACGAAAAAAGTCCTCCTCTTATCATTCCGCAGTCTGCCGGTCCTGTTGCAGCACCAGCAGCTGCTTGTACACTTCGCTCTTGGAATAGGGCGTGCCCTGTGCCGCCGCCTTGGCCGCTGCCGTGGGGCCAAAGCCCTCACCCGTCAGCTCCAGTGCCCGCTGCGCTGCCTGCTCCAGCGTCAGCCCGGCGTCGGCATCCTCCCCGGCGGGGGCACCGGCCATCACCAGCACATACTCGCCGCGGGGGTCGTTGGCCCTGTAGTGCTCCACGGCCTCGCCCAGGGTGGTTTTCCAGATCTCTTCGTGGAGCTTGGTCAGCTCCCGGCACAGGGTGATGCTGCGCTCCGGGCCAAAGGCGGCGGTCAGGTCGTCCAGGGTGGTGCGCAGCTTGTGGGGTGCTTCGTAAAAGATCACGGTGCGCTTTTCGTGCAGAAGATCGGCCAGCCGTTCCTTTTTCTGCTTGCGGTTCACCGGCAGAAAGCCCTCGAATACCCAGCGGGAGGTGTCCTGCCCGGACACGGCCAGTGCTGTGACGCAGGCCGAGGCAGCCGGCACCGGCACCACCTTGATGCCGCGGGCCAGAGCGTCCCGCACGATCACCTCACCGGGGTCGGAAACGCAGGGCATGCCCGCATCGGAGCACAGCGCACAGCTCTCCCCTGCTTCGATGCGCTGCAGAATGGCCTCGCCCTTCTGCAAAGCGTGCTCGTAGTAGCTGACCATGGGCTTTTTCAGGCCCAGAAAGTTCAGCAGCTTCATGGTCACGCGGGTGTCCTCGGCGGCAATGAAGTCTGCCGCGCCAAAGGTGGCGGCCACCCGGGGCGGCATGTCGTCCAGGTTGCCGATGGGGGTTGCCACGATGTAAAGAGTTCCTGCCATAGTTACCTCCCGTAGAGCGCCGCTCCGGCGCTGATGAGCACATCCGGCTCCACACGCAGGCCGGTCTTGCGGTTTTTCTGGGCTTCCACAAGGAAAAGCCACGGGGCTGCGTCTGCCCGGTTCTTGACGAAGGCCAGCCGCTTGGGCTCCAGCCGGTGGGCCCGCAGCACATCCAGCACTTCGGCCAACCGCTCCGGCCGGTGGCACAGTGCCAGCCGCCCGCCGTCCTTCAACAGGCGGAACGCGCAGGCACACACATCGTCCAGCGTGCAGGTGTTTTCGTGCCGGGCCAGCGCGTGGGCCGCATTCTGACTCTGAGGCCCGGCGGTAAAATAGGGCGGATTGCACGCACACACGTCAAAACTGCCCTCCCCCTGCCGGAAGGTGCGCAGGTCGGCGCAATGGGGCGTGATGTGGCCGATGTCTTGCTCGGTGACAGCATCGGCCAGCAGGGCGCTGCCCTCGGGTTGGAGCTCCAGCGCCGCACAGGGGCCGCGGTGGCCGCGGTCGTGCCACTCCAACGCCACGATGCCGCAGCCGGAGCACAGGTCGGCCGCCGTCTGGCTGCGTTTTGGCTCGCAGAAGCGGGCCAGCAGCAGCGCGTCCGACCCGAACCGGTGGGCAGGGGTGCAGTAGACCTTTGTTCTATTATACAAAACTTCGGTAGAATGTTCCATAGACAGTGTGCCGATTCCTCTCAGAAAAATAACCGGAATTGCTCCCGGAATTTGTGCAAAAACAAAAAGCAGCAGACCCGTCTGAACAGGTCTGCTGCCTTGGATGCGTTATTCCGGCAATGCCGCTGATTATTCAGCGGTGATTGCACCGGTGGGGCAAGCGCCCTCGCAAGCGCCGCAATCGATGCAAGCGTCTGCGTTCACAACTGCAACGCCGTTCTCAACGGCAACTGCACCAACCGGGCAAGCGCCCTCGCAAGCGCCGCAGCCAACACATGCGTCAGAAACCTTGTGTGCCATAATAAAATCTCCTTTTATCCCCGTGCCCGTTGTAATGTATGAAGAAATGTGTCAGGCACGGCTGTACACATCTCTCCGGAATTCATATCCTTGCCTGCATTTTAACAAAGCCGAAAAGAAAAGGCAAGACTAACCGTAAGCGCTCCGCACCAAAAGGAGATTTTTTGTTGGGTTGCACAAAAGCATGGGCTAACTTATGGACAAAATTGCCGGAGATTTTTGGCGAAAATCACGAAGAACGGTTAGTTTTACTTTACTAACCACTTGGATGCTCAGCCATTCTTCTCGCTGCGCTTTTTGGCGCAGCAGCCGCCTGCACAGCGCTTGTCGTCATCGGAGGAAGCCACCACCGGGGCGGGGTTGCGCACACCGGAATAATCGTCGTCCGGGTCGGGGCGGCGGGGTGCGCGCTTGCCGCCGCTGATGTATTCGCACACGCCTACCTTGTAGTACCGGGGCGACAGGCTCTCGGTGCCGCAGCGCACCCGCAGATAGCCGGACACCGGGTTCACTTCCAGCACGGTGCCCAGACCGTCCGGGGTGCGCACGGTGCTGCCCACCATGGGCATGATGCTGTTCAGGTATTCGTAGGCGTTTTCCTCATAGGCCAGGCAGCACATCAGGCGGCCGCAGGCACCGCTGATCTTGGTGGGGTTCAGCGACAGGCCCTGCTCCTTGGCCATCTTGATGGAAACGGGCTGGAAGTCCTTGAGGAAGCGGCTGCAGCAGAAGGGCTGGCCGCAGATGCCCAGACCGCCGATCATCTTGCTCTCGTCGCGCACGCCGATCTGGCGCAGCTCGATGCGGGTGTGGAAGATGCCGGCCAGATCCTTGACCAGCTCACGGAAGTCCACGCGGCCGTCGGCGGTGAAGTAGAACATGATCTTGGAACGGTCGAGGGTATACTCGGCCTCCACCAGCTTCATCTCCAGCCCGTGGCGGGCAATGCAGTCCTGGCAGGTGCGGTAGGCGCGCTTTTCGTCCTCGCGGTTCTGGCGCATCCGGCGCACATCCACGCTGTCGGCCATGCGGGTAATGGGCTTGAGGGCCTTGGGCACCGCCGCGTCGGCGATCTCCTTGACGCCCTGCACCACCTCGCCGCACTCGATGCCGCGGGCAGTCTCCACGATGACGTAATCGCCGGTACGGATATCCGCATCGGCAGGGTCAAAATAATAGCTTTTGCCGTTTTCTTTGAAACGGACCGAAATGACTTTTTTCATAGTTCTCCTCGTCTGCTGGTTCGCTCTATCGGGAAAAAGGCCGCAAAAGGGCCTATTACTCCATTCTGAACTCTAGTATACCATATTTAAAAGCACATTTCCACGCAAAAAACAAAATGCGCCCGGTGCAATGATCCGGCCCTCCGGACCGTATTTCAGGCGGAGTGTGACGGAATTTGGTCCCGAACAGACGGCAAAGATTAAAAGTTTTGCGAAAGAAAGCGGTTGGGTCTGTTGCAACCTTACATCTTCTGTGTATAATAGGAATGTTAAAGTGTGAACGACCCTTGCGGGGGATGACTGCGGTGCTGCGGCGCATGGCAGGGAAACGGTAGGAAAAATGGAAAAATTCAGTGTCAAAAAGCCATTCACGGTGCTGGTGGCCGTGGTGATGGTGCTGATCCTGGGCTTTGTGGCCATCACGAAGATGCAGACCAATCTGCTGCCCGACGTCAGCACGCCGTATCTGATGGTGGTCACCGTATACCCGGGTGCCAGCCCGGAGCGTGTGGAGAGCGAAGTGTCGGACGTGCTGCAGAACGCCCTCACGGTGCCCGGTGTGGAGAACATCACGGCCACCTCGGCGGAGAACTACAGCCTGCTGCTGATGCACTTCACCGATGATACCGACATGAACAGTGCCCTGGTGAAGGTGTCCAACAAGCTGGATCAGGCCAAGAGCGACCTGCCCAGCAGCTGCCTGACGCCCTCCATCATTGAGTACAGCCTGAACATGAACGCCTTCATGACCGTGGCGGTGAGCCGGGAGGGCAGCGACATCTACCAGATGTCGGAGCTGGTCAAGGACACGCTGGTGCCCTATGTGCAGCGCAAGGGCGGCGTGTCCAATGTGTCGTCCAGCGGTCTGGTGGAAAAGCTGGTGCAGGTGCAGCTGAATCAGGACAAGATCGACGAAATCAACGCCCAGCTGCTGGACCTGATCGACACCAAACTGGCGGACGCCCGTGCTCAGCTGGACAGTGCGGAAAGCCAGATCGCCGCCGGCCGCGCCGAATACGACCGGCAGATGAAGAACTTTGGCAACACCGTGTCCAACACGGTGCTGGCCTCCATGAGCACCGAGGTAGGCAACGCGGTGGATGTGGTGCGCAAGCAGGCCCAGGCGCTGATGGAAAGCGTGAACCAGCTCATTGCCGTGGTCAAGGAGCCGGAGATCCAGCAGGCACTGATCGAGGTGCAGCAGGGTCTGCAGAAGGTGCTGGACAAGTTCGACAACACCGGCATGCGGGACATCGACTCCCTGATCGAGGTCGTGTCTGAACTGCGTGACGTGACCGACAAGCTCACCGATGCCCTGCAGAAGCTGCAGGAGCGGGTGAACACCGAGACCGGTACGGAGGGCAGCAGCGCTGCTGATCTGGCGGACGAGCTGCAGCTGCAGCAGAGCCTGCAGGTGATCTACAGCACGCTGGAAGATACCATCAAGGCCATGGACAATGTGCCGCAGCTCATGAGCACCTTCTCCGGTGCACTGGGCAGCTTTACCCAGCAGCAGCTCAATGCCTACATGCAGTTTACCGAGGCCCGCGAGCAGCTCAACGAGTACGAAAAGCAGCTGGAAGAGGCCAAGCAGGAGTACGAGACGGCCCGCACCCAGGCGCTGGCCCAGGCGGATGTGCAGAAGCAGCTGGACATCAACACCCTGTCCACCCTGATCTACGCCCAGAACTTCTCTATGCCGGCAGGCTATGTGCAGGACGCCAGCGGCGAGTCCTGGCTGCTGAAAGTCGGCGAGGAGTACAACAGCGTGGATGACATTGCCGGTGCCCTGCTGCTGCATGTGGACGGCTACGGCGACGTGCGCCTGTCCGATGTGGCGGACGTGGAGGTCATCGACAACGCCGCCGACAGCTTCACCCGCCTGAACGGCGAACAGGCCGCCGTGCTCAAGATCTATAAAAACGCTACCTCCAGTGCCAGCGACGTCTCGGACAACTGCCTGAGCGCCTTCCAGGAGCTGGAAGCCCAGTACGACGGCCTGCACATCGTGGTGCTGTCCAACCAGGGCAACTATATCACCATCATCATCCGCAGCATCCTCACCAGCATGGCGGTGGGCGCTGCACTGGCCATCATCGTGCTGGCCATCTTCCTCAAGGACGTCAAACCCACGCTGGTGGTCGGCATCAGCATCCCGCTGTCGGTGCTGTTTGCCGTGGTGCTCATGTACTTTACCAATCTGGACATGAACGTCATGACCCTGGCGGGCCTCTCCCTCGGCATCGGCATGCTGGTGGACAACTCGGTGGTGGTCATCGAGAACATCTACCGCCTGCGCAGCCGGGGGGTCCCGGCGGCCCGCGCCGCCGTGCAGGGCACAAAGCAGGTAGGCATGTCCGTCATCGCCTCCACCCTCACCTCGGTGTGCGTGTTCCTGCCGGTGGTGTTCTCCTCCAGCATCGTGCGCAGCCTGATGCTGCCCATGTCGCTGTGCATCGGCTACTGCCTCATGGCATCCCTCATCGTGGCTGTCACCGTGGTGCCGGCGGCTGCCTCCACCGTACTGAAAAAGGCCGAGCCCAAGCGGCTGGTCTGGTTTGAAAAGGTCCAGGACAAGTACGTCCAGAGCCTGAAATGGTGTCTGCAGCACCGTGCCGTGCCGCTGGCAGCTGCCGTGTTGCTGCTGGTGTTCAGCGGCTGGCAGGTGCTGAACATGGGCATCGAGCTTCTGCCCCAGATCACCAGCAACGAGGCGGTCATCACGCTGTCCACCGACGCAAGCCTGAGCAAGGAGGAATCCTACGTTGTGGCCGGCAAGGCCGTGGAAGCTGCCATGGCCGTGGACAATGTGACCGAGGTGGGCATCACCACCGACACCAGCGTGGCGGGCATGGACATCAGCCAGCTGGGCCTGCCCAGCACCATCACCGACCTGCTGGCTGCCGCCAGCAGCTACGGCAAATATCAAATCAACGTGATGCTGAAGGAGGATCTGTCTTCCCGTCAGATCGAGACCGCCCGGCAGGCGCTGGAAACCGCCATTGCCGGGGTGGAACAGTGCACCGGCACGGTGGAGATCTCCGGCATGACCGGGGAGCTCACCAGCCAGCTGTCCAGCGGTCTGTCCATCAAGATCTATGGTTCCGATGTGAACACCCTCACCGCCCTGTCGGAAAAGGTGGTGGACATCGTGAACAGCACCCCCGGTTTTGCCAACGCCACCAACGGCCTTGGTGCCGGTGACTCCACCATCATCCTGAAGGTGGACCGCGACAAGGTGCGCGCCTACGGCCTGACCGT
>OIWU01002357.1_pt1 | contig 16197 bp, 17 predicted proteins | sample 1587711 | NCBI WGS metagenome assembly OIWU01 (sample SAMEA3888909, study PRJEB22519) | human gut metagenome | biome: human gut; feature: human-associated habitat; material: faeces | place: Denmark | collected 2010 | reverse complement strand
GCGTCCAGGCCGTGGGCCTCCAGCACACCGGCGATTTTTTTGAAATGGTTCATAACAGATCCTCTTTTTCTGAGAGCCGCAGCATATCAGGTGTAACCGGCCCTCTGTGATGAGCAGTGTAGCAGAATTTCACGAAATTGTCAAAGCGGCTCGTCAGTTCGGATTTAATCTCACCGTATTTTGTGGAAAATCACAGTTGACTTTAGTCATTTAAAGCTGTATGGTAATAACATCACAAAGCCCGGTGCGGCGGAAAGGAGTCCACAATGCGTTTCGGAATGTTTACCTATATTTACCGCTACGCACGCTATTTTGCGGGCTTCTTTCATAATGCAGAAACGGAACAGGCATTCTGCCGGGCATAAGGCTTGCACTCGTTAAACGCGAGGGGGCTCTGTTCCACGGACAGAGCCCCCCTTGTTTTTTGGAAGGCATCCAACTTTATGAATTCGTCCGGATACGGACAAAAGGAGAAGATCACTATGAAAAAGAAATTGCTCGCTCTTGTTCTGGCTGCGGCCATGACGCTGTCCCTTGCCTCCTGCGGCGGCTCCAAGACGGAGACACCCTCCACCGGCTCTGACAATTCCTCTGCCAGCTCTGACAATTCCTCCGCCGAGGGCGCCACCTATAAGGTCGGCATCTGCCAGCTGGTGCAGCACCCCGCGCTGGACGCTGCAACTCAGGGTTTTATTGACGCTCTGAATGAAGCCCTCCCCGGCCAGGTGGAGTTTGAAAACAAGAACGCCTCCGGCGAGGCCAACAACTGCGGCACGATCGTCAACGGCTTTGTTTCCGAGGGCGTGGACCTGATCATGGCCAACGCCACCGCCGCCCTGACCGCCGCCGCTTCCGCGACTGCCGACATTCCCATTCTGGGCACCTCCATCACCGCTTACGGCGTGGCCTTGGATCTTGACGATTTCGACGGCACCGTAGGCGGCAACATCTCCGGCACCTCCGATCTGGCTGACCTGAGCCAGCAGGCCGATATGATCACCGAGTGGTTCCCCGAGGCCAAGAAGGTGGCCCTGCTGTTCTGCTCCGCCGAACCCAACTCCAGCTACCAGATCCAGGAAGTGGCGACCTGCCTGGCCAACAAGGGCATTGAGACCAAGGAATTTGCCTTCACCGACTCCAATGACGTGGCGTCCGTGACCCAGTCTGCCGCTGACTACGCGGATGTGGTCTATCTCCCCACCGATAACACCGCCGCCTCCAACACCGAGGCCATCGCCAACATCCTGGTGCCCGCCGGTGTTCCCGCTATCTGCGGCGAGGAGGGTATCTGCTCCGGCTGCGGCGTGGCTACCCTGTCCATCAGCTACTATGATCTGGGCGTGACCACCGGCAAGATGGCTGCCAAGATCCTCACCGGCGAGGCGGATATCTCCACCATGCCCATCGAATACACCGATGCCACCCCCAAGTACAACCCCACCATCTGCGAGGAGCTGGGCATCCAGCCTCTGGACGGCTATGAGGCCATTGAGGGCTGATCCAAAACAAACGCGATCCTATAACGAAAATCTGGCGGGAGGGGGCAATCCCCTCCTCCCGCTGTGAACAAGGAGAAACGGTATGAGTTTTCTATCCTCCCTTCTCAATGCGCTGCCGGGCGCTGTGGCCCAGGGCCTGATCTGGGGCCTGATGGCCATCGGCGTCTACATCACCTTCCGTATTCTGGATGTAGCTGATCTGACGGTGGACGGATCTCTGGCCACCGGCGGTGCCGTGGCCGTCATGCTGATCCGGGCAGGTCTGAACGCTTGGGCCGCGTTGCTGTGCGCCTTTCTGGCAGGTATGCTGGCCGGCTTTGTCACCGGCCTGTTCCACACGAAATGCGGCATCCCCGCCATTCTGGCCGGTATTCTGACCCAGTTGTCCCTCTACTCCATCAACCTGCGGATCATGGGCAGCAAGGCCAATCAGGCAGTAGGCGTGGATAAGTATGATCTGCTGGTATCCCAGCGGTATGTGCGTTCGGTGAGTCTGGATAACCCCCTGCCTCTGCTGCTGGTATTCACGGTGGTGCTCATTGCCGTTTTGTACTGGTTTTTCGGCACGGAAAAGGGCTGCTCCCTCCGTGCCACCGGCGCAAATCCCAACATGGCCCGGGCTCAGGGCATCAATACCAACGCCAACGTGGTGCTGGGACTCATGGTGTCCAACGGTCTGGTAGCCCTGTCCGGCGGTCTGCTGGCCCAGTTCCAGGGTTCCTCCGACATCAACATGGGCCGGGGCGCTATCGTCATTGGTCTGGCCGCCGTCATCATCGGCGAAGTGGCCTTCGGCAAGGTATTCATCAACTTCGCGTTGAAGCTGCTGGCGGTCTCCATCGGTGCCGTCATCTACTACATCGTTCTGCAAATCGTTTTGCAGCTGGGTCTGAACACCAACGATCTGAAGCTGGTGTCCGCCCTGATCGTGGCCGTGTTCCTGGCGATCCCCTACTGGAAGGGCCACATCCACACCAAGAAGGGAGGTTCCGTCCATGCTTGAGTTGAAGGATATCTGCAAGACGTTTAATCCCAATACCATCAACGCTAAGGTAGCGTTGAACCATCTGAACCTGACACTGAATGACGGGGATTTTGTCACCGTTATCGGCGGCAACGGTGCGGGCAAGTCCACCATGCTGAACGCCATCGCTGGCGTGTTCCAGGTGGATTCCGGCACCATCACCATCGACGGACAGGACGTTACCAAGCTGCCGGAGCACAAGCGGGCGGCATTTCTGGGGCGGGTGTTTCAGGACCCCATGATGGGCACCGCGCCCACCATGCAGATCGAGGAAAATCTGGCGCTGGCAGCCCGCCGGGGCCAGCCCCGGGGGTTGAAGTGGGGCATCACCGCCTTGGAGCGGGCAGATTACAGGGAACTGCTGAAAACGCTGGATCTGGGGCTTGAGGACCGCCTTACCGCCAAGGTGGGCCTGCTCTCCGGCGGTCAGCGTCAGGCGCTGACGCTGCTGATGGCCTCCCTGAAGCAGCCCAAGCTGCTGCTGTTGGACGAGCACACTGCCGCTTTGGACCCCAAGACCGCTGACAAGGTGCTGGCTCTGTCCGACCAGATCGTGCAGGAGAACAACCTCACCACCCTCATGATCACCCACAACATGAAGGACGCCATCGCCCACGGCAACCGGCTCATTATGATGGATGCCGGCCGGGTGGTGGTGGATATCTCCGGTGAGGACAAGAAGAAGCTGACGGTCCCCGACCTGCTGGCCCTGTTCAGCCGCGCCAGCGGCTCTGACGAGGCCAATGACAAAATGCTCCTGTCCTGAAATCCTACATACATCTCTCCCCCGGAAGGTCTCTTCCGGGGGATTTTGCTATGCAAAAGCACAGTAAAATAAGAAATGTGCCATTTCCTCGCCCCCGCAGGGCAACCGGGAATGATGCACGAAAACTTCATGCACTGGCATTTGTGCATGTTCGCGGTGCGCTGCTCATGCATGCAGTTTTATGCGCAAAAATATACCCCGTTCTTCCGCTTTTTCAGAAGAACGGGGTGTACTTTTAAATCAGGCATGCGGTCAGTCCGCGCTGGAATTCATGACCTCGTTGGCGGACTTGACGGTGCGGCGCAGGAAGATTGTGCTCAGGGTGAAGGACATGACCTCCGCAATGGGGAAGGCCCACCACACCAGCTCCAGCCGTCCAGTCCGGGACAGCAGCCACGCCACCGGCAGTAATACTACCATCTGACGGCACACGGAGACGATCAGGCTGTACACCGGATTGCCGATGGCCTGGAACACCGAGCCAGCGATGATGCAGAAGCCTGCCAGCAGGAAGGAAACGCTGATGATCCGCAGGGCGGGAACGCCGATGGCCAGCATGGTCTCCGATGCGTCGAACAGTTCCAGCAGTGTGGAGGGAAACAGCTGGAAAATGGTGAAGCCCACAACCATGATGACCATGGCGGTGATGTTGGAAAGACGGATGGTCTTCCACACCCGCTGAGGCCGGGCTGCGCCGTAGTTATAGGAAATGATGGGCACCATGCCGTTGTTCAGGCCGAAGATGGGCATGAATACGAAGCTCTGGATCTTGAAATACGCGCCGAACACGGCGGTGGCGGTGGGGGTAAAGACGAAGAGGATCTTGTTCATGCCGAAGGTCATCACAGAACTGATGGACTGCATGATGATGGATGGGATACCCACCCGGTAGATCTCCTTGGCCACGATGGGGTCCCAGCGGATGTTCTCCCGGCGGATGTGAATGTCGTGGTTGCACTTGATATTCACGATCAGGCCCACGATCGCCGCCACGATCTGTCCAACAACGGTGGCCACAGCAGCGCCGGCCACGCCCATCCGGGGTGCGCCGCACAATCCGAAGATCAGAATGGGGTCCATGACGATGTTGATGATGGCGCCCAACAGCTGGGTGCACATGGCCAGACTGGTACGGCCGGTGGATTGCAGCAGCCGCTCAAAGCAGAACTGGCTGAAAATACCCACGGAAAGACCTAAGCAGATCCGGGTGTACTGCACGCCGTATTCCACGATCTCCGGCACTGCCTTGGCCTGCGCCACGAAGAAGGGCCGGGAGAGGAACAGGCCGATGAAGGCAAAGACAAGATAGCTGCAAATGGGCAGCAGGAAGATACCTGCGCCGGCAGCCCGGTCCGCCATCTCCTGCTTTTTCTCACCCAGAGAGCGGGAAAGCAGTGCGTTGATGCCCACGGCAGTGCCCGCGCCCACGGCGATCATCAGGCTCTGGAGGGGGAACGCCAGACCCACGGCGTTGAAGGCGTTCTCACTGAGCCGGGAGACAAACACGCTGTCCACGATGTTGTACAGCGCCTGTACCAGCATGGAGATCATCATAGGCACCGCCATACCGGCCAGCAGCTTACCCACCGGCAGAACGCCCATCTTGTTTTCCTGGGGAGCCGCACCCGCGGCGTTTTGCTTATTCATAGATTAGATTGGTTCCTTTCATATCAGCTTTCGGAAGAAAGACGCGGCCTTTCAGCCGCGCCTTTTCTGGCATTTACTTTTTCAACTCGCCGGTGGCTAACTGCGTCAGGTAGGCATTCAGGAAGCCGTCCAGGTCGCCGTCCATCACGTTGTCGATCTGGCTGGTTTCGTAGCCGGTGCGGGTGTCCTTTACCAACTGATAAGGCATGAACACATAGGAGCGGATCTGGCTGCCCCACTCGATCTTCATCTGCACGCCCTTGATGTCAGAAATCTTCTCGGCATGCTGCTGGATCTTCAGTTCGATCAGCTTGGCACGCAGTTGCTTCATACAGTTATCCTTATTCTGGAACTGGGACCGCTCCTGCTGAGAAGACACCACAATACCGGTGGGTTTGTGGATCAGGCGGACGGCGGAGGAGGTCTTGTTGATGTGCTGACCGCCGGCACCGGAGGAACGGAACACCTGCATTTCGATGTCCTCCGGGCGGATCTCCACCTCTACGTCATCAGGCAGCTCCGGCATGACTTCCACAGCGGCAAAGCTGGTCTGACGGCGGGCGTTGGCATCGAAGGGGGACACGCGGACCAGACGGTGGACGCCGTGTTCGCTCTTCAGCAGGCCGTAGGCATTCTCGCCCTCGATGGAAATAACGGCAGATTTGATACCGGCCTCGTCACATTCCTCGTAGTCCAGCGTTTTCCAAGCGTAGCCGTGACGCTCCGCCCAGCGGGTATACATCCGATAGAGCATCTGGCACCAGTCCTGGGCCTCGGTGCCGCCGGCACCGGAGTGGAGCTGGAGAATAACGTTGTTTGCGTCATACTCACCGGAGAGCAGCGTGGTCATACGGATCTCTTCGATCTCGGTTTCCAGCGCGGGGAACTCTGTTTTCAATTCTTCCAGGATCTCTTCATCCTCCGCCTCCTGGCCCATCTCGCACAGGGTGGTCAGATCCTCCCAGGTGCTCATGAGTTTCTTGAAGCGGTGGAGCTTGTTTTGAAGCTGCTTCAGGCGGGTCTGCACCTTCTGAGAGCGCTCCAGATTGTTCCAGAAGCCGTCCTGAGTGGTCTCATCCTCCAGACGGGCGGCCTCCTGAGCCACAGCGTCGATGTCAAGGGCGTCCCCCAGCTTCTTCAGCTCCGGTTCCAGGTCCCGCAGCTTTTGCTTATAAACGTCATATTCGATCAAAGCCATACTGATTCTCCAATTTCCATATAGATTACTTTAGCCATGATATTATATAGGAGTTCCCCGATTTTGTAAAGGGAAATATGCACAAAAATGACGATTTTCAAAAATTCAGCGCACGTTTGCGGAAAACAGGTGAAAAAAGAGACGGACTCTGTCCGTCTCTCACGCTCAATGATTCAGAATAAACTGCTCCAGTTCCTCCGCCGTCCGCACCACCGCGGCAGCCCCGGCCTCCGCCAGTTCGCCGGGTGCGGCGTACCCGAAGAACTCCACGCCCACGCAGGCAAGGCCGCATTCCTGCGCACCAAGCACATCATACTTCCGGTCACCGACCATCAAAACGGTGGGCTTATCCGCATCGGTCAAGCGCAGGCGGCGCATGGCTTCCCGAATGACATCCGCCTTTTCCCAGTCGGCCCCCGCAGGGCTGCCGGTCACAGCGGACAGAAAGGGTGTAAAGCCAAAACGCCGACAGATGCTCACGCACAGCTCCTCCGGCTTGGAGGAGGCCAACGCCAGAGTGTATCCCTTGGCCTTCAGCCGTTCCAGAACATCCCGCATACCGGGGGCCGCCTCGTTTTCATACTGCCCCACCGGTACATAGTGCTCCCGGAACACCCGAACGCCCTCCACCGCCTTCTCTCGGCTGTAGCCGCAGTGCTCCATGAAAGATTCCTGTAACGGCGGACCGATGAATTTCAGTAGGGTCTGGGCATCCGGCATGGTCCCACCCAGCTTTTCAATGGTGTATTTCACGGAGTTGACGATCCCCTCCCGCGAATCCGTCAATGTGCCGTCCAGATCAAACAAAATCGTGTGAAACATCCGTTTCTCCCTTCTGTAAGCAAAACGAAGCCGGGCCAACAAGCCCGGCTTCGCCGTCTGTTTTGTCCCTTTACAGACGATTCTAACATGAATTCGAAGGCTCCGCAAGGAAAAGCTGCACAAGATTGCAAATTACAGAGTTTCCACCGGCTCGTAATCCAGCAGCTCAATGCGGGAGCTCCACATATCCGCCGTTTCTGCCGGGGGATTGGAGAGCATGGTGGTGAGATACTTCTTGCTGTCATCGGCAAAGACGGTAGCCACCTTCCGGCCCGGCTCCAGATTCTGAATCACAGAGCCAAGGAAGTTAGCGCCGGAGGAGATACCCACGCCAAGGCCCAGTACACGGCCGAATTTCGCCGCCATGGCAATGGCGTCCAGATCGTTGATGTCCATTACGCCATCCACCAGAGTCTGGTCCACCACAGCAGGGATAAAGTCGTCGCCGATGCCCTCAATGTGGTGAGCGCCCTTGACAGTCCCGCCGGAAAGCAGAGGCACTGCATCCGGCTCCACAGCCACAGCCCGGACGGCGTGATCTGCCTTCAGGCGGCGGGCAGTGCCCATGAGGGTGCCACCGGAGCCGACGCCGGCCACGAAGTCCGTCACATCCGGAAGCTGGCGCAGGATCTCAACACCGGTAGTAAGGTAGTGGGCCTCTGGGTTATCCTGATTTTCAAACTGCTTGGGCTGGAAGCCGCCAATCTCCTCCGCCAGATCTCTGGCCCCCTGAAGGGCTGCGTTGAAGCCGCCGGCTTCCCGTGAGATCAGGTGCAGGGTGGCACCGTACATAGCCATCAGCTTTTTCCGCTCCTCACTGGCCCAGTCCGGCATAAAGATGTGGACGGGATGGCCGGTGAACGTGCCCAGTGCGGAGAAGGCGATGCCGGTGTTGCCGCTGGTCATCTCCACGATGGGCTGGCCGGGCTTCAGGGTGCCGTTGGCGGTGGACTTGGTAATGACGTGGGCCGCCAGACGGTCCTTGATGCTGCCGGAGAGGTTGTATGCCTCCAGCTTTGCCCAGACAAAGCCCTCCCGGCCGTCCAGCTTGTAGCGGATGCGGATCATGGGGGTGTTCCCTACCAAATGTGTGAAGTTCATAACTGTGTCCTCCTCATCAATATAATTCATGTTGAATCTTCCCATCTCTGGGAAACGCGGCCGGGTAAAACAAAAGGAGCGATGTGCGCTTGCACATCGCTCCTGAAAGCTCTTCATGCAAGACACAGGCACACTGAAACGGACGCCTGTATCTGCGATCAGCAGTTCAGCCGCCCTATGTCTTACAACAACAGGTTTTTACAAATTCATTTCTCATAGCAAGTTTAGTGTAGCACCTCTCCGTTGGAAAGTCAACCATTTTTCCATTCTATGGGAAAATAGGCCGGTTTGTTACCGCAAAATGTTTGTATGGACCAGCGCCCGGAACAAGCAGGCCGCCGCCACACCCGTCACAGCTCCGGTGATCAGGGAAGCGCCCAGCAGAATGGGCAGATAGTACAGCGGGGCCATCGAGCCCAGCGTCAGGCAGGCTGCGGCGATCTGGCCGCAGTTGTGGGCCGCCGCGCCGCCGATGGACACGCCGTAGATAGACAGATGCCGGGATCGGGACAGCAAGATCATCACCAGCATGGCGGAAAAGCCCCCCAGCAGGGAGAAGATCAGGGCGTTCATGTTCCCGGCGAACACCGCCCCCAACAGGCACCGGCCTGTCAAAATCAGCAGCGCCTGAGCGGGACCGAGGGCGTACAGGGCGAATACCGTCACAATATTAGCAAGGCCCAGTTTGATGCCGGGGATGGGAATGGCCAGGGATAATGGGAAAAAGTTCTCCAGATAGCTGAACGCCAGCGCCAGCGCTGTCAGCACGGCACAGAGGGTCAACTGCTTCGTTGTCAGCTTCACAGTCACCCTCCTAACCGATTACAATGTCCACATCGTTGCTGTCCGCCGCGCCGCCGGTGAGCTGAATGATGATCCGGGCCGGAAGGCACACGATGCTCTGTCCGCTGCGGGAAATAGTTCCGGTGCGGACGCAGTCCTGGGTGGGACAGTCGGAGGAACTGACCCGAAGGCCGTTTCCGTCCTCCGCCGCCACCGTCAGCGTCACGCCGTTATAAGAATAGGTGCGGGGCGCGTCCAGCAGGTCTGCCGGGGCAAAGCGGTCAATCTCCTGCCCGTCAGCGGTGACCACCGCCGTCAGAGCACCGGTTTCGGTTCCGCCACGCCAGACCGTCATGGCCGAGAGAGCCGCCAGCGCAATGACCGCCAAGACCACGATCACATCCCAGAAATTGGGCTTCAGCTCAGGAAACCGTTTCATAGGTGTACCCACTGTCCTTCACTTCCTCAAACCGGTCCGCCAGTCCGGCAGTGATGACCACCCGGCCATCCTCCGTCACCAGCACCAGATCGAAGTCATACCCGCCATTTCGCCAGAAGTCCAGCGCCTGCTCCTCTCCCATGACGAACAACGCCGTGGAAAAAGCGTCGCACATGGCACCATTTCCCGCGCCGGCCCAGTCTGGGCCATTGTCCGCCGCCACCACCGTCACCGACAGTAAACCGCTGTCCGCGGGATAGCCGGTGGAGGGATCAATAATATGGTGGTAGGTTTTTCCGTTTTCCTCAAAGTACCGCTCGTAGCCGCCGGAGGTGATGGCGTAGGCGTCCCGCAGGGACAGGATCGCCGCAAGGCCGCTCTCATTCCGGGGATCCTTAATGCCCACCCGCCAGTCGGAGCCGTCGGGCTTGCCGCCCAGCACGAACACGTTGCCGCCCAGAGAAATTTTCCCACTTTCAATGCCGTTGGCCCGGAAGGTCTGCTCTACTAAATCGGAGGTATAGCCCTTGGCGATGCCCCCCAAGTCGATAGCCTGTCCCTCCCCCAGCGTTACGGAATAGGACGGCTCTTCTTGAACTTGGATCTCATCGCTGTTGACATGCTTTAACAGCTCATTCAGTTCGGACTGCTCCGGAACGCGGAACTGATCGCCGGTGAAGCCCCACGCGTCCATGATGGGGGCGATGGTAATATCAAACGCGCCGTTTGTGGCGTCCCGGTATTCCAGCGCCGCCGGAAGCAGCGCCCGCATCCCGTAAGTCAAGCCGGTGGTGGGGGTTGTGCCGTTATGGTTGACGCGGGACACATCACTGTCCGCCTTTGTGCGGGAGAGTTGGTTCTCCAAAGCCTTGATCCGTCCCTTCGTCTCTTGGACAGCTTCCTCCGCCTTGGAGCCGTAGGCCGCGATCTCCATCACCGTGTCCATGGCGAAGATCTGGGCCGTAGCCTCCGTTGTTTGTTTTCCGCAGCCTGTCAGGCACAGGCACAAGGCTGCTATCAGAATTGAGAACCGTTTCATGGCGTCCTCCGTTAGAATTTGATTCGATTTTTTCAGTATACCGCGAATATTGTAAAAAAGCAATGAAGGTTTTCCTTGCAAATTGGAAAAGAGACTGGTATACTATGAACGTGTGTCGGCGGGAACCGGTCTGGAATGGACTGCCCGCATTTTGGGAAATATAACCCTGGAGGTTTTAATAGATGGCAAAAAATCCGAATAAAAAGGTCGCTCCGAAGGACGAACCCATGAATGGAGCAATGAAATTTTTTCTGGCTGGCTGCGTAGCAGAACTGTATTTACTGATCCTGCGTCGTTTTTATATCAATGCCGACTCTGAACTGACCCGGATCGCCTGGTATGATCACTACCTCTGGACTCTGGCCGGGATCGGCGCGGGTGTGTTGGCAGTGGGCGTGATCGCCGCTCTGGTTTTGCGGGGCAGCGCCAAGAAGCAGAAGTCCGCTTGGATCCTTGCTGCGGCAGGCGCTTTTGTGGGTGCGGCTACGGCTCTGGTCCGCTTAAATATGGCCACCCTCTCTTTTATGACAATCGTTGTGCCGGTCATCATGCTGCTGGGAATCCTCTGGGCGCTGTATGACCGGGAATGTGCACTGGCTCTGACGGTGCTGGGCGCCTCCCTCTTTGTTCTGTGGGGCGTGCGTCGGTACGGTTCCAGCATGTATGTGGGCACCACCGTTAAGGTCTGCGTGGTGATCTATCTGGTTCTGCTGGCAGCTCTCGCCGCACTGACCAAGAGCGGCAAGCTGAATAAGCTCCTGCCCCCCAAAGCGGATAAGCTGCCGGTATATGCAGCCTGCGGTCTTTCCGCGCTGGCTCTGCTGGCCTCTCTGCTGGGCGGTGGCATCTCCTACTACGCCATGTGGGCACTGGCAGCGGTGGTCTTCGCACTGGCTGTCTACTACACGGTCAAGCAGCTTTAAAATGTGAGCAAACAGCTCCAGTCCAGTACGGACCGGAGCTGTTTTTTGCTGCAGTAAGTTCCAATCTGCACTTTGCTCCCCCGAAAGTACAGGGGACACCTGACGCCATTGGATACGATCTCAAAGTGGAACTGCATGAAAAGCCCCGGGAGAAACAACTGCTTTCTCCCGGGGCCTCTTTCCCATAAAATAATTGCGCGTAAGGAAAGCAGATACCCGATCAGTCCGTAAAATCGGGATAGCCCTCCTTCAGGGTCTCATCATAAACGGCGCGGTCACCGCCGATGAACTTGGGCCGTACCCGGGCCGCCAGCACAATGGCCTGACCGATGTGATCCTGCTCCAGCCGCACCGGCACCGCCACCTTTTTCAAGTGCATCCCGATGAGGGTGCCGCCGATGTCCAGTCCTGCGTCTGCCCGGATCTCCTCCAGCGCCACAGGATGCCGAAACGCCTTGTAAGCGGCGGTGGCGAAGGAGCTGCCCGCCTTGGGCTGGGGCACCACATTGACGATCTCCCCGCCGGGGACCGCCTCGTATTCCACGATCAAAGCCCGGTTCAGATGCTCGCAGCATTGGGCGGCCATGTAGACGCCCATGGGGCCGAACACACTGTCAAGGCCCCGGAAAATGGCATCCGCCACCTCCGGTGTAGACCAGCTTCCCACCTGATGCCCTACCACCTCACTGGTACTGCATCCGATGACCACGAGCTGTCCCTTCCGCAGATGGGCAGTCTCCGCCAGTTGGCGGGCCGCAGCGGCGGACTCCCGCTCTACCTGTTCCAAAAGCTGCTGATTCTCCAATGTATGTACCGTTGTTCCTGCCATATATAAGCCTCCCTTTTGTTTTACGCACAAGGCGCCGTGTGAGAATTTTTCTCACACGGCCGCCTTATTTTTTCGTTTACAGTTCCAGACCGCTCAGCGCAGGCGCCTTTGCCTTTTGCAGCAGCACAGCCAGCGCAAGACCGATGGCGATACCGGCGATCCCCTGAACGATATTGCCGGGAATACTGGCGGCCGCCGCCAGACCCTTGCCCAAGATCATGGAGGCGTAGGCAAAATAGCCCAGGACCATGATGGTCTCCCCCACGATGCCGCTGACCAGCATGGCAGTCTTCCCGCGGCCCAAGGCCCGGAAGATCAGCGCCGCTACCAAGGCGTCAAGACCCTTAATGATCAGGGTGCCGGGAACATAGTGTCCGTAGCCGCTGAGCAGATCCACCAGCATGGAGCCGATACCGGCCGCCGCCGCGCCATACCAAGGCCCCAACAGCCAACCGGAGAGCAGCACGAAGCAGTCGCCCAGATTCACATAGCCGTTGACGGGGGACGGGATCTGAATGATGCTGGTAGCCACATAGACAAGGGCGGCCATCAAAGCACTGAGAACTAACTTTCTTACCTTCTGATTTTCCATTGCACTTCACCTGTTCCGGCGTGTACCGCCTGTTCTTGCATTCATTATATCCCAGCTTGATACTATCTCAATATTCAGAATTGCAAAATTTTATAAGGTCAGTTTAAGGCATAACAAAAAAGGACATCCTGACGGATGTCCTTTTGTTTGGCCTATTAACCGATCTTGTTGAGCTTCAGGGTCATAGCGCTCTTGCGGTGAGCAGCCGTGTTCTTGTGCAGAACGCCCTTAGCGACAGCCTGATCGACCTTCTTGACCGCGACCTTGTAAGCGCCATCGGCCTCGGTGCGATTGCCTTCAGCGGCAGCCGCCTCGAACTTCTTGATGGCAGTCTTCAGATCGGACTTCGTAGCCTTATTGCGCGCGTTGCGGACCTCACCGATGAGGACACGCTTCTTGGCAGACTTGATATTCGGCAAACCAAACACCTCCTCCTGGCATTTCTTGGCGCGGTTTCATAATTTCCACCGTGCAGAATGATATTTTAGCAGAGAAGTCCAGAAAAAGCAAGCCTTTTTTTAATATTTCTATATTTTTTTGTATAACGCGAATATCTCCGCAAAAGCTACCCTTAATACCACAAGATTTTGTGTCAGGAGGGCAAAATGTTTACAAAACGGACGGATCTGGCAATCGAGGCCCACGAGCTGTGGCAGGAATCCGCCGGGAAAACCACCCGGCTGGCAGGCGTAAAGGCCACGGAGAAGAAAATACAGGGATATCCGGTCACGCAGGTGGATATTCTGGACCGGGAAGGGGAGGCCGCACTGGGAAAGCCTGCGGGCAGTTACCGCACCCTTGACCTCACCGCCTTCTGGCAGAGGGGGGATGGGTTTTTCGACCGGGCGGTGCGGGCCGTGGGGCAGCAAGTCAAGGAGCTGACCCCGGACAGCGGTCCGGTGCTGGTGGTGGGCCTTGGAAACCGGGCCATGACGCCGGACGCCGTCGGTCCGCTGGCGGCGGACAGCATCCTCATCACCCGCCATCTCATCGACGCTATGCCCCAGCACTTTTCCGGGTTCCGCCCGGTGGCGGCCCTGCGGCCGGGGGTGTTGGGGACCACCGGCGTGGAATCTGCAGAGGCGGTGCGGGGGCTGGTGGACCGGCTCCATCCGTCGGCGGTCATCGCCGTGGACGCGCTGGCCTCCCGCCGGGTGGGGCGGGTGTGCTGTACCGTCCAGTTCAGCGACACCGGCATCATCCCCGGCAGCGGCGTAGGCAATCACCGCTCCGCCCTGAACCGGGAAACTCTGGGGGTACCGGTGCTGGCCGTGGGCGTTCCCACGGTGGTGGACGCCGCCACGTTAGCAGCGGATCTATTGGAAGAATCCGGGCTTCCCGAGTCGGATATGGAAACGCTGCGGAGCCGCCCTGAAAACCTTATGGTCACGCCAAGGGACATCGACCAGCAGGTGCGGGACCTGGGTAAGGTCATCGGCTACGGCATCAACTGGGCCTTGCAGGATCTGGAGATTGAGGAGATCAACGCCCTGCTGTCATAGGGTCAGAGGTCCAGCTCCAGTACCACGGGGCAGTGGTCGCTGCCCGTGACCTCGCTCCAGATGTCGGCACTTTTGATCTTGTCCTTCAGCCGGTCGGAGACGATAAAATAGTCGATACGCCATCCGGCGTTGTTCTTCCGGGCATTGAAGCGATAGCTCCACCAGGAGTACGCGCCGGTCTTGTCCGGGTAGAGATAGCGGAAGGTATCCGTAAAGCCGCTTTCTAACAGCTGGGTCATTTTAGCCCGCTCCTCGTCAGAAAAGCCGGGGTTCATGCGGTTGGACTTGGGATTTTTCAGGTCGATCTCCTGATGGGCCACATTGAGATCCCCGCAGTAGACCACCGGTTTCGTTTGATCCAGCTCCATCAGATAGTCCCGCAGATCGTCCTCCCACTCCATGCGGTAGTCCAGCCGGGAAAGCTGGTCCTTGGAGTTGGGCGTGTAGCAGCACACCAGAAAGAAATCCTCGTACTCCGCCGTGATGACCCGTCCCTCATGCCGGTGGATATCCTCGCCAAAGTCGTATGTCACCGCCAGCGGCTCCCGTCGGGTGAAAACAGCCGTGCCGGAATATCCGGCCTTGTCGGCGCTGTTCCAGAATCGGTGATAGCCCTCCAACTCAAACTGCGCCTGCTCCGGCCGCATCTTCGTCTCCTGCAGACAGATGACATCCGCGTCCGCAAGGGCGCAGAAGGCCAGGAAACCTTTATTCAGACAGGCCCGCAGCCCGTTCACATTCCATGAGATCAGACGCATAGGTGTGTTCCTCCGCTGTTTTTCATCAGCATACCACAACTTTTGTCGTGGTACAACCAAAACCTCCGGCGAAGCCGGAGGTTTTGGCGTATTTGTAGTTTTTGGCCACCTTTGGGGTCGTATCATTCCCACTCGACAAATCCTATTATATGGGACTGTATTTTCTATGTTTTCACGGATAAATTATTCGCAAATTTGTTAATGTTTCACCTGTTATTTTTGGCCGCTCAATTTCTTAGTATCAAAATAGTATCACAAAAGGCGGAGAAATGCAACCACATTCCCCGCCTTTTCCAAATCACTTCTCATTTTTCTTTAATACTATTCTTTGATATGTTCTAAGCGATTCCCCTCTTGGTCAAACAATTCATATACTTCATACTTGCCAGTTCCAGTCCCATAAAACAAGTGATAACCGTTTATATCTAAAGGTGTCAACTCTTGATTTTGATAGGTAATAGCGGCTACATCTTCGTCATAAGCGACAGCCATCACAACATATTTATCACTTTTATCATACCAAGAAACCAATACTTGCGTTCTAAGGTCACCACTGTCGAGCTTTTGAGGTATTTCAATATTTAGAGAGCCATTCATTTCAACAACGCTATAAAAAATACTGTTTTTTTGTATGATAGCGTTCTGGAGTTCATTATTATTATTTTTGTTAGTATATATTACTACAATAAGATTTTCATCAATTTGTTGGGAGGTTAAGATTTCGCCTACTTCAAACGGATATTTTATTCTGTTAAGTGCAGTATCAATACTTTTAGGAAAGTATATAAAAGAACCAATTACCACACTTAAAAAGATAAATAGTCCAATAAAAATTAGTTTTCTGTTTTTCATGTGCGGCCTCCAATGGGAATTTATCGTTTACATTATAACAGTAAAATTCCCTGCTGACAAGTACAAAACGGGAGGGCACCCCATAGAGTGCCCTCCTGCTGTCCGTTACCTCGCCCCCCGTCTAAACCTCCGCTTTGCTTTCTTCTGCTCCCGCTCTTGCGCCTCCCGGCGCTTTGCGTCCTCCACGGCTCGCTCTACTTCCTCCGGGCCGAAAGCCCGCTTGACCCGCTCAAAGTCGGCAACAGCACCCCGCAGGGCCTTGTTCTCCAACTTCGTTTCCTGCAAGCGGTCGGACAACCGCTCGTTTCCTTCCCTGGCCCGTCCATAGTCTCCCTGCAACCGCTCATACTTCCTCTTCAACTCGACATAGGCCCGGTACAGGGAACGCAGCACCTTGACGATCTGCGCCAACAGGGGCTTGGC
>OIWU01002353.1_pt1 | contig 16208 bp, 9 predicted proteins | sample 1587711 | NCBI WGS metagenome assembly OIWU01 (sample SAMEA3888909, study PRJEB22519) | human gut metagenome | biome: human gut; feature: human-associated habitat; material: faeces | place: Denmark | collected 2010 | reverse complement strand
GCACCCATGCCGACTACCCGGGGTACCAATCCTTCCCGAATCGTCAGATCGCTCAATTTCACTTTATTCTCTTCTTGCTCGGCAGAAGCTACGACCCACTTTGTCTCCAAACTGTCCGTATCCGCCTTAATATCCAATTCATCTAATACTTCCTCTACCGCCCTCAGGTCGCCGCCTTTCACACGAGGCACCATCACGGCCGTCGAATCCCGTTCCATATCCCGGACATCGAACGACATATGGCTGGCGTATATCTTCTCGGCGATCGCACGCACCACGCCTCCCGACATCGTACCGCCCGAAGGATAACCAATACGGGGACGGCGGATCACCACGATACAAGAATACTTCGGATGATCGGCCGGGAAATAGCCACAGAAAGAGACTTGGTGCCCGCTCGTACGGTAGACACCGCCCGTAGCGATCTGCGCCGTACCGGTCTTTCCGGCAATCCGGACAATATCCGAATGAACCGCCTTACCGGTTCCTTTCTCCACGACTCCCAGCAACATATCTTTTATCAACGCCAGCGTATGGTCCGAGCAGATCGAAGAGTTGATCACCTCCGTGGAAAAACTCTGCACGGTCTTGCCGTTATGTAAGATCTCTTTCGTAAACATCGGGCGAACCATTTCCCCGTTGTTCGCAATCGCGTTAAAGAACGCCAACGTATTGATCGGCGGTACCTGCGTCTCGTAACCGAACGACATCCAAGGCAAAGTGGTCTTGGACCAATAACGGGTCGTATCATCCGGACGACGTATCTTGGCACGTCCCGCCCCCGGTATCTCCAAACGAAGATCCGCGTTCATACCGATACGGTACAGTCCCTCTACGAACTTTGTCGGGTTATCCGAATAACCTTTCAAAATCGTCTTGGCTACACCGATATTAGAGGAATACCAAATCGCCTGCTCCACCGAGATCCGACCGTATCCGCCTTTATTCATATTATGGTCCGTCATGCGGGCCCCCTTATACATATATATACCATTGCCGACATCGACCGTATCTCCCGGATTGCATAAACCATCCTCCAAGGCCACCATGATAGAGGCCACCTTGAAAGTAGAACCCGGCTCGATCTCGTCTGCCACGGCATGGTTCTTCGTTTCGCCATATACGCCTTCACGGATACGCCCCATATTCGTGATCGCCTTGATCTCTCCGGTCTCGACCTCCATCACGACAGCCGTACCGGACTCGGCATCGATCGCCTTCAATTTATCGACCAACGATTTCTCGGTTATATCCTGTATATTAATATCGATCGTGGTACGGATATCCATGCCATCCACCGGGTCCACCTCAATCACGTTCGTCCAGCCTCCACCGACACGGCGAACGGAGCTCAACCCGGCCTGCCCCCGCAGGAGCGAATCGTATTGCAACTCCAATCCATTCTTCCCCTTCGTAGTACCACCCTCCTCGATCTCTCCGTAGATATCACCGATCGTACGAGACGCCAAGGTCCCGAAAGGTTTCTGGCGCTGTACCATCTCCTTCGTATAAAAACCACTCTTATAACGTCCCAGACGAAGAAACGGGAACTTACGGATCTCCTTCAAATCCGAATACGAGACCTTCCCCGCGTAAATCGGGAACTGGCGGCTTTTACCGCTCAGCCCTTTCAGCAGATAAGCCTTATAGCCCGCCGGCGTACGATCCTTCAATTTACGGGAAAGATAAAACGCCAACGAGTCCACCCCATCCTTCTTGGACGTCTTGAACGTATCCAGCCAATTATACTTGGCACCCTTAGCCGGAGTATACGCATCCGCCTTAAAGTCGATATACATATAATAACGAGGCACGCTGGTAGCCATCAACTTACCGTCCGACGAATAGATATTGCCACGTCCGGGCAACACCAAACGGTTCGGTCGTTTCTGGCTCTCGGCCACCTTCATCCATTTATCCCTCTCCACGAAGGCCGTATCAAAGGCACGGAACAGGATTCCTACGGCCACAAGCCCCAGCAACAGCACGACCACGAAGTAACAGAATAAAATCCGGCTACCTTTAGGCTCTATTTCTTTCGGTTCGTTTTCTTCAGACATACCTATTTACACCTTATCTCACTTATATAACTCATAAGGAGGGGTTTTCGCACCCTCCAGATCAATACCTTGCTCCTCGATCAGCAACTCGATTTGCGATTGGCGGCTATTGCCGGTCAACTCGGATGAGATCGACAACGCCTCGAAACGCACATCCCTCAATTGCTGTTGCAACCGGTCGATCTCACGCAGCTTTTGCATACAAGTATACCGGTTACCGATAAAGAAAAACGCCAACACGACAAGTAACACGATCATGCGCGTATGCCTCAAGATAAAATCCTCTTTTAGCACGCCGCCACCGAGTATATACCAGAACGAAAGACGCTTCTCCTTCTTCCTCGTTTTCTTATGTTGTCCGTTTTCTTCCATATCTATTTCTCCTTATACCTTCTCAGCGATTCTCAACTTGGCACTCCGGGAACGGGGATTCCGCTCCACCTCCTCGTCGGTCGGGACGATTACCTTATTATTGACCAAGCGGAAAGGCGATCGTACGTTCCCGAAGAAATCCTGCTCGCATTTCCCCTCGAAGTTTCCGGTCTTCAAAAAGTTCTTTACCAGACGGTCTTCCAAGGAGTGATACGTGATAACCACCAATCGTCCTCCCGGTCTCAACACCCGCAAGGTACTCCGCAGCATCTCTTTCAGCGCCCTCATCTCATCGTTCACCTCGATACGAAGCGCTTGAAAGACTTGCGCCAAGAATTTCTTCTCCTTGTCCTTTCCCGTAAACGGCTTGATCACCTCCAAGAACTCCTCGATCGTCTCTATCTTCTTTGTCTCACGGGCTTTCACCAGCACAGAGGCTAATTTCCGTGACACCTTCAGCTCGCCATATAGATAAAACACATCGGCCAACGCCTCCGCCGTATAATTATTCACGATATCGGCGGCGGTCTGCCCCGCACGCGTATTCATCCGCATATCCAACGCCCCGTCGAAACGGAAAGAGAAACCGCGATCCTTATCGTCGAAATGATGGGAAGAGACACCTAAATCCGCCAACAGACCGTCTACCTCCCCGCTTTCTCCATAGTAACGCATAAAATTATACAAATAACGGAAATTACTGCGCACGAAAGTGAATCGTGGATCTGCCGGGATATTATGCTCCGCGTCCGCGTCTTGGTCAAAGCCGTAAAGTTCGCCCTCGCTACCCAACCGTTTCAATATCTCGCAGGAATGTCCTCCACCGCCAAACGTAACATCCACGTAAATCCCGTCGGGACGGATATCCAATCCCTCCAGACTTTCCCGCAGCATTACCGGTACATGATAGCAACTATCTTTTTCTTCCATTCGTCGTTCTTACGTTAAACTTCCTCTTAAAATAAAGCGCCGTACTCCTTTGATACGCACGCACATGCCTTATCGGTGGGTAAAAGTACACATTTCCAAAATTACCCGCCAACATTTATATAAGAAAAGTAGGAAAAAGTTATCAACAGGTCGTTAACCCTTCGTCTTTTCGTCCTTATCTCTTACGCTTTTCATCGGTATCCGTTAACCAATTATTCCTTTAACCTTCATCTTCTAACAGCTGCTGGATGATCATGCAACAGTTGGTAGATGATCTTCTAACAGTTGGTGCATGATCGTCCAACAACTGATAGATAATGAATCTCTCTGCTTCTTCCACTTAATAGATAAAGAAAAAAGCCCTAGGCTATCTTTATCTAAACCCTTACCTTTGCGGCGAAATTCAAATAGCAGAAAGATTTATGGTAACAATTGGTACGCCCAAATCGGCTACGGCAACTAAAGTCGTGCTTTGTGGCTCGGGCGAATTGGGGAAAGAGTTTGTAATAGAGTTGCAGCGTTATGGCGTGGAGGTAATCGCCTTGGATAAGTATCCGGACGCTCCGGCCATGCAGGTGGCGCATCGTTCCTATGTGGTCTCCATGCTGGATGGCGATGCCTTGCGGGAGATCATCGAGAAAGAGAAACCGGATTATATCGTGCCGGAGGTGGAAGCGATCGCTACCCGTACCTTGATGGAACTGGAGGAAGAGGGATACCATGTGATTCCTACCGCCCGTGCCACTTGGCTGACGATGAACCGTGAGGGAATCCGCCGCTTGGCGGCCGAGGAACTGGGCTTGCCTACCTCGCCGTATCGTTTCGCCGAGACCGAGGAGGAATTCAAAGAAGCGGTGAAGGTAATCGGTATGCCTTGCGTGGTGAAGCCGATCATGAGCTCGAGCGGACACGGACAGAGCGTGGTTCGTGAGGAAAAGGATATCGATCGTGCTTGGCAGTACGCCCAAGAAGGCGGACGTGCTGGAGCGGGTAAGGTGATCGTGGAAGGTTTCGTGGATTTCGACTATGAGATTACCCAGCTGACGGTTCGGCATATCGGAGGAACGTCTTACTTGGAACCCGTAGGACATGTTCAGGTGGATGGTGATTACCGGGAGTCGTGGCAACCGCAACCGATGCAACCCTCGGTCCGCAAACAGGCGGAGGAGATCGCCCGAAAAATTACAGATGCACTCGGGGGATACGGGATTTTCGGTGTAGAACTTTTCGTACAGGGCGATCGGGTTCTGTTCAGCGAGGTGTCGCCCCGGCCTCACGATACCGGTATGGTGACGATGATCTCACAGGATTTATCGGAGTTTGCCCTCCACGTACGGGCTATTTTGGGGCTGCCGATACCGAATATTGCTTTTCACGGACCGTCGGCTTCGCGTGCCGTTGTGGTCGAGGGGAATACGAACCGGGTCGAACTGGCCAATCTCGAGGAGGTACTCTCCGAACCCGATACACAGATCCGTATCTTCGGAAAGTCGGAGGTCGAAGGGCATCGTCGTATGGCGGTTTTGTTGGCCCGAGGTGCCAGCATCGAGGAGGCGCGTGAAAAGACGGCCCGTGCCTATGTCAAGTTGAAAATTAATCTCTTCGAGCGAGAATAGTCATTATGATGGATTGAAGGATTGGGAAAAGCAGTATTGCCGATTCTGATTTTGAGAATAAAAAACGTTCCGCATGGATTGCGGAACGTTTTTTATGTGGCATTTGGCAGTTGTTAACTGAAGATGACCGTTTTGTTTTTGTATACCAGAACTTTGCGTTCGATGTGCTTTTGGACGGCACGCGAGAGGACGATCTTTTCAAGGTCTTTCCCCTTATTGACCAGATCGGCGATGGTGTCTTTGTGTGAGATTCTGACGATCTCCTGCTCGATGATCGGTCCGGCATCCAGCTCGGTCGTTACGTAATGGCTCGTGGCCCCGATGATCTTGACACCCCGTTCGAATGCAGCGTGGTAAGGTTTGGCTCCGATAAATGCCGGCAGGAACGAGTGGTGGATGTTGATGATGCGGTTCGGATAGGCTTCGATCATCTTTCCCGAAATGATCTGCATGTAGCGAGCCAGCACAATGAAGTTGATGTTGTGTTGGGCGAGCAGTTCCATCTCGGCACGCTCCTGCTCCTCTTTGTTCTCCTTGTTGATCGGGAATACATAGAATGGAATGTCGAAACGTTTTCCGACACTCTCGAGATCCGGATGGTTGCTGATGATCAGCGGAATCTCGACGTTCCATTCGCCGGCGATGTAGCGGGCGAGCAGATCGTAGAGGCAGTGCGACATTTTTGAGACGAAGATCGCCATGCGGGGTTTTGTGCCCGAGAAGTAGAGCCGGAACGTCATGTCGTATTTGCGGGCATAGAGGGTATCGAAGTACTCCTCGATCTTCTCTTTGGGAATGAGAAATCCGTTGAGATCCCATGCAATACGCATGAAGAATATATTTTCGGCGTGGTCCACGTATTGGTCGAGATAGATGATGTTTCCTTTGTTGACGGTGATGAAATCCGTTACTTCGGCCAGAATGCCCTGCTTGTCGGGACAGTACAATAACAGTTGAGCTGCTTCTTCTTTCATTATGTACGTCGTTGTTGGTTAAGGTTCCAAAAGTACGTTATTTTTTTGAAAATCCGGATTTGTAGCGTAAATTTATCGGATAAAAGAGATCGTATCGGAGCCGATTCCGGTGCGAATTTTGCAGATAAACGGGGATCGGTAAAATCCCCGAACCGTGAAATTTATTCCGAGTCAGGCTGAGTCGTTGCTTCGCTCGGTAACGAAAGGCCGGGCCGACAGAGCATGAAAAAAGGAAGAGTCGTCAGATATACAGTTCGAATCGTTTTGTGCGGCATATTGCTTGTGATCCTTCTTGTGGGCTCGCTATATGTTCCGTTCGTTCAGGACTTTGTTTGTCGGCAGGCAGAACGTTATATGAAACGTCATGCGAATATCGAGCTGACGCTTTCCGGATTTCGATTGAAGTTCCCGTTGCGGCTGTCGGTCGGACCTGCCTCGGTTGTCGCGGCGGAGGGGGATACACTGTTTCGTTGCGGGTCCGTCGATCTCGATGTGGCTTTTCTTCCGCTGTTACGAGGCGAGGTTGTTGTGCGGCGCTTCGATACGAAAGAGATACTGTTTGCTTATGCCGATTCGGTGTCGGGGATGAAGCTGCGGGTCGAAACGGGCGAAATGAACCTTCCTCAGGATCGGATCGGGTTGTCCGATAAAAAAATCGATTTGGATCGGATCGATCTGCGTCGGGTGCGGGTTGGATTGGCGGTTGGCCGATCGGTGGAGGATACGGTGGTTAAGGATACGGCGGCGGTGCCGTGGCGGATCGGAGTCCGGCAGATTCTGCTCGACGGGGTCGACTTTTCGATGACGACCTTTGCCGAGAGTCAGAAGTTGCAGGTACGGTTGGACACCTGTCGGATCGACTCGGCGGCAGTGAGTATGCCTCAGCAGTCGGTGTCGGTCCACGATCTGTTGCTGCGGGGGGGAGCGACGGTTTTCCGGACGAAACCAGTTCCGCCTCAGAATCCGGCCGGAGCAAGCGAGCCGAGCGAACAGCCGGCTGCCGATTCGTCGTCGTTGTGGACCATTTCGCTCGGAAGGTTGGCGTTGGCCGATTATGCGGTCGAATACGATTCAGGAATCGGAGCGGGAGCCATACCGGAAACCTTCGATCCGAACCATATTGTACTGACCGGTGTGAACTTGTCGGCCGATTCGGTATTTTATCGGGGTGAGGATTTGCGGGTCGATCTGGTGTCTTTGGCCGCGAAGGAACGGAGCGGTTTGGAGATCGTTGGCCTGAACGGAACGGTCCGGATGGACAGTCGGGAGGTGCGGCTGGCTTCGCTGGATTTGAAGACGGGTCACTCTTCGTTGTGGCTCGATGCGAAGGCCGATAGAGGGGTACTCTCCGGTGAGTCGAAGGCTGCGCTGCGGGCGAAGTTTGATATGGCGGTCGGGCTGCGGGATGTGATGTATGCCGTGCCGTTGGAGAACAGAGCATTGCGGCGGGTGCTGCTCTCCCGAGAGGTATTCGGTTCGGGAAGTGTGCGGGGAACGCTCGGAAATGTGAAGGCGGAGACGGAATTGGACATGCCGCATGCCTTCGGGTTCTCGCTGGACGGAAGTGCTTCGATTCCGACGACGTCGCATCCGCTGAGTGCCCGATCCGAATTCTCTTTGCAGACGAAGGATTCGGCATTTTACCGCTCTCTGCTTGCGGCTTTTGCGATGGAAGAGGCGGTCGCCGTTCCGTCGGGGACGATGCTGAGCGGAACTTTTGCGATTCAGGGGGATGAACTGGCCCCCGATATTCGATTGTCGGTCGACTCCGGATATTTGAAGGTGCATGGAACTTTCGATCCGACGAAAAAACAATATGCCGGAACCGTTGCGGGAGAGAGCTTTCCGCTTTGCCGGATCTTGCCCGGACAGTCGTTCGGGTATTTGGGAATGGACGGAACGGTACGTGGAGAGGGATTCGATGTATATGCCCCGCAGAGCAATGCGGAGGTCGATTTGACGGTGAACCGTTTCGATTTCAAAGGGTACGATTATGGGAAGTTGGCCGTGAAGGCAGCTTTGTCTCAAGGAGCCCTGACGGGACATCTCTCCGATTCGAGTCAGGCTTTGCGTTTCGATATTGACGTCGATGGCCGGTTGTCCGGACCCGATCGCAGTATTGTGCTTGACGGTCGGCTCGATACCTGTAATTTTTATGGATTGAACCTCATGTCGGAGCCTTTTGCAGCTGCCGCCGATTTCCGTGTGTCGGCCGCTTCGGATAGCTCGGGTGTCCAAACGGCGCGTGTCGCGCTGGATCGGATTGAACTCTGGACGGATGGACAGAAAACCGATATTCGTCCGACGGAGGCTTCGGTGTCGACCGGAAAGGATGGCTCTGCGGCTGCGGTACACTCGGGTGATCTCGATCTGCGATTTACAGCTTCGGGACCGATCGATTCGGTGTCGGGTGCTTTCGGCCGTCTGTCGGGGCAAGCGACGAAGTGGATGGGAAAGGGGACCTTTGATATGGATTCGGTTGCTTCGGTGCTTCCCGTATTTCGACTTGCCGGAACGGCGGGAGCGCACAACCTGCTGAACGGTTTCCTGAGTACGAAAGGCGTGCAGTTCGATTCGCTGGCGTTGGATGTCGAGTCGGGATATGCGAAAGGGCCCGATGTTGCGTTGCGGCTGACCGGTTTGACCACAGGAAAGATGGCCTTGGATACGGTTGCCGTGCATCTGGGAAAGCAGGAGCGCAAGATGGTGTTCGATGTAGGGTTGCATGGCCGGCCGACGGCTTCGGTCGATGTGGCCGATGTCCGGTTTTCGGGGTTTTTGGTCGACAGTACGGTTCGGCTTCAATGCGTTCAGACCGACCGGCAGGGAGATATTGGTTACAATTTCGGATGGAACGGTGTTTGGTCCGACAGTACGATCACCGTGCGGATGGACGAACAACCCGTTTTTGGATTCGCACAATGGACGGTCAACCCTAATAATTATTTGTCCTATCGTCTGAAAAAGGCTTTTGCAGCGGACTTCCGCTTGTCGCATGAGAACAAACGGGTGTCGGTGGTGACCCAACAGGACAGCGTAGTCGTAAACATTGCGGGAATCAATGTGGAGTCTACGCTGAAACCTCTGCCCGGAATGCCTCCTTTGGGTGGAATGTTCGGGGCCGATGCGGCATTTAAGATGGAGACGGGGCAGCTTGGTGTACGCGGAGCGGTTCGAGTCGATTCGCTGACGTACGAGGGACGCCGGGTGGCAGATCTCTATCTGTCCGGAGCATTTCGTCAGGATACGCTGCATACGGAGGTTGTAGCCCAAATGGATCTGAACGGAGCACGGGCTTTGGCTCTGCAAGGTGAGATGCTCTCGGATTCCACCGGAACGTCGTCGGCAATCGATCTGGATCTGGCCGGACTGCCTTTGGCTGCGGCTCAGGCTTTCTTGCCGGAGGGAACGATCGGGGTGTCGGGTTCGTTGCAGGGACACCTGAACTATCGCGATACGTTGTCCCGTCCCGTATTGTCGGGTGGGCTCTGGTTTACCGATACGCGGGTCGATGTGCCAATGATCGGAACCTCGTTCGGGATGGCTCCGGATACGATTTCGATTGAGAATAGCGTTTTGCAGTTTTCGAATTACGGGATTGTCGCACCGAATAAAGAAAAACTCTTTGTGGACGGGACCGTCGACCTGAACGGGGTCGATCACCGGATTCGGGTGGATACCCGATTGCATGCCGACCGATTCCAGTTTGTCGATGTGGCACGTAGCCGCAAGACAATGGTCTACGGGACGGGCTACATGGGGCTGAATGCCTCGGCACGCGGTGCGATCGACGATCTGGCGATTCGGGGTAATGTAAAACTGCTGCCCGGAACGGCGGTCAGCTACGTGATGCAGGAGTCGGCTATTTCCGATTTGCAGAATCAGACGCAACAGATGGTCGAGTTCGTTTCGTTCAACGATACGACATCGATGGCCGATACATTGCGAGTTCCCTCGTTGCGGATCGGGGGGCTCGATCTGCTGCTCGAGGCGGATATCGATCCGTCGGTCCGTTTGGGCGTCGACCTGTCAGAGGATGGGCAGAACCGGGTCGACCTGCAGGGTGGCGGAACCCTGACCTATGCGATCAATCGTCTGGGCGATGCCTCGTTCACCGGGCGGTATGTCGTTCAGAGCGGTACGGTCCGGTACAACCCTCCGGTTATCTCCCAGAAAAATTTCAATATCACGCAGGGCAGCTATGTGGAGTGGCTCGGCGATTTGATGAATCCGATGTTGAACATTACGGCAGTCGAGACGGTCCGTACGAATGTGACCTCCGATGACGGCAGCGGAAATGACCGTTCGGTATCGTTCGATATCAGCGTTATGTTGCGGAACCGGCTCGATGAGCTCTCCGTCAGTTTCGGGCTGTCGGCTCCAACCGATCTGACGATGCAGAACCAACTCTCGTCGATGACGGCCGAAGAGCGGGCCGATCAGGCGATGGGGCTGTTGATCTATAATACCTACACCGGACCCGGAACGACCGCAAAGGTCAATACTTCAAATCCGATCAATACATTCATTACGAAAGAGCTGAACCAGTGGGCGCAGAACAATCTGAAGGGAGTCGATCTGAGTTTCGGAATCGATACATACGATAAAACGGCGGTTTCGGGAGAGACCGGCACCCGGACCGACTATTCGTATCAGCTCTCGAAAAATCTCTTTAACAGTCGGGTTCGGGCGATGATCGGCGGAAAGTTCAGTACGGATGCCGATCCGACGGAGAATCTGAAGGAGAATCTGATCGATGATGTGGCGTTGGAGTATCAGTTGACCAAAAGGGATAATATGTTTCTGAAGCTGTTCCGCCATACGGGATATGAGAGTATTCTGGAAGGAGAGGTGACGGAGACGGGAATAGGTTTTGTAATTCGGAAAAGAGTGCTGAAAATTTCCGATCTGTTCCGGGTCGTACGGGAACGGGTTCGGAAGAATGAAGCGGAAAATCAGAACGGAGAACGATGAAGCGGGTGTTGAAGATAGGAGTTGCATTGCTGTGTGGGGCTATGGCGGCTTGTTCTACGACGAGTCGTCTGACCGATGGCGAGGTGCTGTATACGGGTGTCAAGAAGATCGACATAAAACCCGATTCGGGAGTGGTTCTCTCGTCGGATGTTGTCTCGGCCGTGAAGGAACCGTTGTCGGTGGCCCCGAACAATCCGTTGTATGCTCCCTATTGGCGAACGCCGTTCCCGATCGGACTTTGGGCCTACAATCATCTCTATACCCCCAAGGAAAAGGGTTTTCGTTACTGGCTCTATCGGAAACTCTCCAAAACCCCGATTCTGATCTCCAAAGTGCAGCCGGAGTACCGGACGAAGTATGTTTTGGATCAGTTGAGCCAGTTCGGCTATTTCGATGCCTCGGCGACGTATGAACTCCTGCCGAGACGAAATCCGAAAAAGGCGAAAGTGTCGTATCATGTCCGGGTAGGCGAGCCCTCTTGTTACAGTTCGATCGAATATCTGGATTTCGGCGGTGTGGGCACGAGTTTGGTCGACAGCCTGAGAAAAACCTCGTTGTTGCGCAGCGGTGCACAGTACAATGCCGACAGCATGTCGCTCGAACGAAACCGGGTTGCTTCGATCTTGCGTGATCGGGGGTACTACTATTTCCGGCCGGAGTATATCGGTTATCTGGCCGATACGTCGTTGGCTGCTCGACAGGTGGCTCTGAGGATGTGGTTGCGTCCCGGAACCCCGCCGGCCGTGCTGGTGCCCTATAAGGTGGGGCGTGTGACGGTCCGATTGATGCAACCGAATCGCGGTCCGGTCGATACACTGCACATATCCGGGATGGAGGTGATTACGCAACAGCCGATGAAGATACGGCCGAGGCTGCTGTCGAAGTCCATCAAAGTGCGCTCGGACGATCTGCTTACCGTCAAACGTCAGACCGAAACCCAGAATGCCCTGAATAGCCTCGGTATTTTCCGGTCGGTCAATATGGGGGTTACTTCGTTGGACTCGTTGAAAGGTACGGATCGGGCCGATGTGAACATATCGGCGACGTTCGACTATCCGATCGAGGCGGAATTCGAGACGAACGTGACCTCGAAGTCGAACAGCTTTCTGGGGCCGGGCATGCAGCTCACCTTGAGTAACAACAACCTGTTCCGTGGCGGCGAGGTGCTGTCGCTGCGGCTGAACGGAAATTACGAGTGGGAGACCGGTAAGAAGAATACGGACGGAGGGTCGGTGCGCCTCAATTCCTACGAATTCGGGTTGAGCGCTTCGTTGGATCTGAAACGCCTGCTGCTGCCTCGCTGGATGATTCGTCGCAATCCCTATCCGGCACGGACGTCGTTTCAGATCGGTGCCGACTTGATGAACCGTCCGAAATTTTTCCGGATGATGTCGTTCGATATTTCGACCGAGTACGACTTCCAGTCCTCGGCCAACAGCTACCATACATTGTCGCTGCTCAAGTTGGTCTACAACAACCTGCTGCATACGACAGCGTCGTTCGATCAGACGATGGCCGAAAATCCGGCCATTGCGTTGAGCTTCAAGGATCAGTTTATTCCCTCGATGAGTTACGCCTATACGTTCGATAAGATGTACGGTCCGGATCGTCTTTTCTGGAAAAATACGGTGTCGTCGGCCGGAAATCTTTTCTATCTGGCATGGGAACTCAGTGGCGACCACGGGACGAAAGAGCTTTTCGGGAACCGCTTTGCCCAGTTTGTGAAAAATGTGAGCGAACTGAAGTTCTATCAACAGGTCGGACGCAAACAGAACATGATCGCCTATCGTTTTCTGGTCGGGGTGGGATATGCATACGGAAATATGAATGTACTGCCGTACAGCGAGCAGTTCTATATCGGTGGGGCGAACAGCATACGTGCGTTTACTGTGCGTACGTTGGGACCGGGCAGCTACCGCCCGCCGGAGAGCAATCGGAACGGCTATCTGGACCAGACCGGCGACTTCAAGTTAGAGGCCAATGTCGAGTTCCGTTTTGGCCTGATGGGGCGGCTCAACGGTGCCGTATTTCTGGATGCGGGAAATATCTGGCTGCTCCGTAACGACCCGCAGCGTCCCGGAGGCGAGTTGCGTTGGAAAGGATTTTGGAATCAGATTGCCCTCGGGACGGGTGTGGGGTTGAGGTACGACATCAGCTACCTCGTGCTTCGGCTTGATCTGGGTATCGCACTGCATACGCCCTATCCGAATCCCGACAAACCGGGCTATTACAACATTTCGAATTTCCGTGACGGACTTGGTCTGCATCTGGCGATCGGTTATCCGTTCTGATGTTCGTTCCGTTTTGTGTACAAAGAGGAAATCGCTATTTTTGCGTGTTCAAAACCGAAGACAAAGAGTATGGAAACGAAATTGATAATATTCGATCTGGACGGTACGCTGCTCGACACGATCGACGATCTGGCTGCGGCGACCAATCACGCGTTGAAGTTGAACGGATTTCCGACCCACGAGCGGGCGGCCTATCGCTATTTCGTGGGCAATGGCATCACGAAGTTGGTCGAACGGGCCCTGCCCGAGGCCTCGCGCGATGAGGCGACGATCGTACACGTCCGTCAGGATTTCGTGGCCTATTATTCGGATCACAATACCGATCTGACGAAACCCTATCCCGGAATCGAGGCGTTGGTTGCCGAGTTGCAGCATCGCGGAATACGGATGGCTGTAGCTTCGAACAAGTATCAGGCGGCGACGGCCAAACTGATTGCACGGTTTTTCCCGGAAGGGACGTTCGACGTGGTGTTCGGACAGCGTGAGGGCATCGAGCCGAAACCCGATCCGACGATTGTGTTCGATATTCTGAAGCAGGTCGGGATCGCTCCGGAAGCGACGCTCTATATGGGCGATTCGAAGGTGGATATGCAGACGGCGGCCAACAGCGGCCTGCGTTCCGTCGGGATAACGTGGGGATTCCGTCCCCGTGCCGAGCTGGAGGAGCATGGAGCAACATTCATCATCGATCGGCCCGAACAGTTGCTCGATCTGTTGTAGCGTCGTCGGAAGCGGAGTGTGTCCCGTGCATTTTTTTTAGACGACGAATGAGGGATGGTAGCTGTGGGGAGATACACTGTGTGTGGTAGGGTGTTTTGTGATAACGGTGCCGGCGGGCGATGTTCCGGAAGTTTTCGTGTTTGGGAATGGCGGTGTCGGACGGCGATTTGAGAGATAGAAAAACGGAGCCGGTTAGCTGATGGAGCGATGATTCAGAGTGCTCTTTTCTGTGATTTCTATTGTTGTTAAGCCTTGTAATTGTGAAGTTCGCTTTTGCGAAGTGCTTGCTTTTGTGGAGTCGTGGGGTTCTGTGTTTACGAGGTTTACCCTCTTGTCTATTCCTTTGCTCGTGAGGCTCCTGCTTTTTGAAGTCCCTGCTCTTGTTGATTTTGTGCGTGCGTGGTAACTCCTGTGCTTGCGAAATCTCTATTCTTGAAAAGACCCTACGTCCTGAATTTTGTGAATAAATATAAGAGCGGGAGGAGTGATAAAAGTTTCACTCCTCCCGCTCTTCTTGTTGCAGAGATACCGGTATGAATCTATTTGCCGAGGGCCTTTAACAGCTTCTCGATGGCTGGTCCCGGCTTCCCTTCCTCCTCGAGCAGCGAAACGAATTTGCTGCCGATGATAGCTCCCGATGCGTTTTCGCAGGCAGAACGGAAGGTCTCGGCGTTCGATATGCCGAATCCGATCAGACAGGGATTCCGTAACCCCATCGAGTGGATGTGTCGGAAATAGGCCTGTTTCTGTTCGTCGAAACTCCGTTGGGCTCCGGTCGTAGCGGCTGACGAAACCATATAGATGAATCCGTCCGTGTGGGCATCGATTTGGCGGATGCGTTCGTCATCCGTCTCTGGGGTAATCAGCATGATGACCTTTACGTCGTACCGTTGGGCCGTTTCCCGATAGTGTTCCATGTATTCGCGGAAGGGCAGATCGGGGATAATGCAGCCGTCGATGCCGTATTCGGCACATTTGCGACAGAAGTTCTCAAATCCGAATTGCATGATCGGGTTCAGGTAGCCCATCAGAATCAACGGAATGTCGACCGTTTGACGAATCTCTTTCAACTGTTCGAAAAGCAGTTTGAGGCTCATGCCGTTGCGCAGGGCATGGGTCGCTGCACCCTGAATGACAACTCCGTCGGCCATCGGATCGCTGAACGGAATGCCGATTTCGATCATGTCGACCCCGTGGTCCTGAAGCGTGCGGATCGTTTCGGCGGTGCTGTCGAGTGTCGGGGTGCCCGCACAGAAATAGATGGAGAGAATACCCTCCTTTTTTTGTTGGAAAAGTTTGTTGATGCGATTCATATCCTTAATGTTTTTTGATTTGTTCAACGAATTTGCGTACCGTATCGACCTGTTTTAGTCCCGGAGCTGACTCAAAGCGACTATTTAGATCAAAACCTATAAGGTGTTTATTGTTAATAGTTTTTAACTTGTCAATATCTTCGACTCCTATTCCGCCACTCAGCAAAAATGGGGTGTTTCCGCGATAAGTGTCGAGCAGACCCCAGTCGAATTTCTGTCCGCTACCTCCGTGTGCAGGGGTTTTTGTGTCGAAGAGAAAGTAGGTACAGCGCCCTGAATAGGGAATGGTTGCCTGAAAGTCTTCGGCCGTGGCGATTGGAAAGGCTTTGATCGTTCGCAGACCACGTGTTTCGAGCATGTGGCAAAAATCGGGTGATTCATGTCCGTGTAACTGAATGTAGTCCAGTTGAAATAGATCGGCTATCGAAAGTATCTCTTCCATGCTTTCGTTTACGAAAACTCCGACCCGTTTGACCTTTTTCGGTAGGTATTCCGGGCGTTTCGGAACGTATCGCGACGAGGCCGGATAGAAGATGAATCCCATCCAGTCGATGCCGGTCTGCTCGATGTCTCGGATGTTTTTCGAATCTCTCATGCCGCACATTTTCACGATCATAGGTCTGTTAATTTAAAGCGTTAATAAAGCTTTTGAGAGAGTCTCCCGGGGCTTCGGTTTTCATGAAATTTTCGCCGATCAGAAAACCTTTGAATCCGATGGCCCGCAACTCTTTTACGGTGTCTGGATTCGATATGCCGCTTTCAGAGATCGGGGTTGCCTCTTGGGGCATCTGCTCGATTAGTCGGAAAGAGTTCGCTACATCGGTGTGGAAAGAGCCGAGATTACGGTTGTTTACGCCGAGTATGTCGATATACTCTGAATAGTAGTCGAGCTCTGATTGATCGTGTATTTCGAGCAGCACCTCAAGTTCTAATTGATGTGCAGTTTCAGCTAACCGGA
>OIWU01002347.1_pt1 | contig 16257 bp, 11 predicted proteins | sample 1587711 | NCBI WGS metagenome assembly OIWU01 (sample SAMEA3888909, study PRJEB22519) | human gut metagenome | biome: human gut; feature: human-associated habitat; material: faeces | place: Denmark | collected 2010 | reverse complement strand
CTGAGCTGGGCTCCGCTGGAAGCCTTGGGTGAGGTGACATACTATGACCGCATCGGCCTGACCGATGAGGATGAAACCATCCGCCGGATCGGTGACGCGGAGATTGCCGTCATCAACAAGGCCCCCGTGACCCGGAAGGTCATTGACAGCTGTCCCAACCTGAAGCTCATCACGGTGATGGCCACCGGCTACAACGTGGTGGACGTGGCCTACGCCAAGGAAAAAGGTATCCCCGTGTGCAACGTGCCCAACTACGGCGGCTATTCCGTCAGCCAGTTCACCATCGCCCTGATGCTGGAGGCCTGTCTCCACATCGGCCATCATGACCGCACCGTCCATGAGGGCAAATGGCAGAACAGCCCGGACTGGTGCTACTGGGACTACCCCCTCATCGAGCTGGCGGGCAAGACCTTCGGTCTGCTGGGCTGCGGCCGCATCGGCATCCACACCGCCGAGGCCGCCAAGGGACTGGGGATGCACGTCATCGCCTACAACCGCTCCCAGTCTCAGGCCGCTAAGGATCTGGGGGTAGAATTCGTGGATCTGGACGGCCTGTTTGCCCGGTCCGACGTGCTGGCCCTCCAGATGCCCTTAGCGGACTTCAACGTGGGCATCATCAACAAGGAGAACATCGCCAAGATGAAGGACGGTGTGATCATCCTCAACAACAGCCGGGGGCAGATGGTGGTGGAGCAGGACCTGGCGGACGCTCTGAACAGCGGCAAGGTGGCCCACGCCGGGCTGGACGTGGTCTCCACGGAGCCCATCCGGGCCGACAATCCCCTGCTGACGGCGAAAAACTGCATCATCACCCCGCACATGTCCTGGGGCTCTCAGGGCAGCCGCCAGCGGATCATGGACTGCACCGTGAACAATATCAGGGCGTTTCTGAGCGGAGCACCGGAAAATGTGGTAAATCCGTAAGTTTTCCGGCAGAATGCCGATTTATGAAAGGGGAATCTGACGATGGACAGCAAAACCCTGCAAATCCTCCGCCGGGATGCGGAGGATATCTGCCGCAGCGCCATTGAAGCCTCGGTGCCGGACGCCGCCATTCAGCGGGCGCTGGCCCAGCTGCCCCCCTGTCAGGGGCGGACGGTGCTGGTCTCCATCGGCAAAGCCGGGTGGCAGACCGCAAAAGCCGCTTACGACGCGCTGGGCAGCGCCATCGAACAGGGCGTGGTGGTGACGAAATACGGCCACAGCCAAGGCCCCATCGGTGATCTGGCCATTTACGAGGCGGGCCATCCCGTACCGGATGAACATTCCGTCCGGGCCACGGAAGCGGCGCTGGCGGCGGTCAGCGGCCTCTGCCCAAGGGACCGGGTGCTGTTTCTGGTGTCCGGAGGCGGCTCCGCCCTGTTTGAGCGCCCTCTGGTGCCTCTGGCGGAGCTGGAGGACATCACCGGCCAGATGCTGGCCTGCGGCGCGGACATCACCCAGATCAACACCATCCGCAAGCGGCTCTCCGGCGTCAAGGGCGGGCGGTTCGCCCAGCTCTGCGCCCCGGCCCATGTGTATGCCATCCTCCTCTCCGATGTCATCGGAGATCCCCCGGATATGATCGCCTCCGGCCCCGCCTATCCGGACAGCACCACAACGGCGCAGGCCATGGCCCTTGTGAGCCGGTACGGCCTGACCCTCAGCCCGCAGGCGCTGGACTTGCTGGAGCAGGAACCGCCCAAGGTGCTGGATAACGTCACCACGGTCATCACCGGCAGCGTGGCCCAGCTCTGCCGGGACGCGGCGGCCCGCGCGGAAGCGCTGGGCTACCGGACCTGCCTTCTGACGGACCGGCTCCAATGCGAGGCCCGGGAAGCGGGCCGCTTCCTGTCCGCCATGGCGGGGACCCACGCCGGAAAGGGCGAAAAAACCGCCTATATCTTAGGCGGCGAGACGGTAGTCCACCTGGCGGGCCACGGTCTGGGCGGACGGAATCAGGAATTGGCGCTGGCAGCGGCGGAAGGGCTGGCTGGATTGGAAGCGGTGGTGGCCTCCGTCGGCTCTGACGGCACCGACGGTCCCACGGACGCGGCCGGCGGCATCACCGACGGCGCCACGGCGGACGCTCTGGCCGCTCTGGGCATTTCCATCGACAAAACGCTGGCGGACAACGACGCTTATCACGCCCTGAAAGCCTGCGGCGGGCTGATCGTCACCGGGCCTACCGGCACCAATGTCAACGACATCACGGTGCTGCTGGTGTGACCCCCTCCCCTGCCGATCCTCCCCACATATCGCAAAGAACTCCCGGAGTCCTTGTGTGTACAAGGGCTCCGGGAGTTTCTGCTGCACCACGGTTCGATCTTCAGGAATCGCTTTTCAGAGGCGGCGTTCAGTCCTCCTGACTTTTTTCCATCATGATCTCCAGAATGGTCCGGTCGGTCTCCACCATGCCCGGGGTGCTGACCCGGCCCATATTGCGGATGGCCTGCTCGGGGGTAGCGCCGCAGATGCCGTCCGTGGACTGGAGGACCACATCGCTCATCGCCAGATAGGCGCACATCATGGCGGCGTTGGTGGCGGTAGCCAGCTTCAGCGCGCAGCCGATCTTGCCGCCGTCGCAGATCATGCCGGTGAGGTTGCCGCTCATATTGATGATGGCCTTGCCGATCTGCTCATCCGTGCCGCCCATGAGCCACACCATAGCGGCCGCGGCAGCCGTGGCGGCGGAAACGCCGCAGCCGCAGGTGGCGGACAGCTTGCCGGTAAAGGACTTGATGTAGACGTTCAGCACGTGGGAGAAGGCCAGCGCCTTTTCCAGCATCTCGTTAGAGGCCCCCAGATGATGGGCCATCTCCACCACAGGGATAACGGCGGTGATGCCGTGGTTGCCGCTGCCGGCGCTGCTCATAACGGCGTAGGGACAGCCGCTCATGCGGCCCTCGGCACTGCTGGCTACCCGCATCATGGTGCGGCTGAACAGGTTATCCCCCATAGCACCCTCCGTGACCTGCTTTTGCAGTGTGGCGGCGATGCCGATGCCAAGCCGGTGCTCCAGACCGAAGTCCGCCAGCTTTTCGTTCATCTCCATGCCGTCCAGCATAGGGGCCAGCTCCGCCTCGCTGCACTGATCCACCACGGCCCGGATCTCCGCCACCGTCATGGGCATCAGGCGGGCGTGGATGCCGTCCTGTGTACCGGCGCTGTATGCCTTTTCCAACAGAACTTCATCATTCCGCTGGGTGAGGATGATATTGGAGTGGGTGCCCCGGATCTCGCTGATGCCGGTACCGGCCTCCGTGGTGACCTCCGCCCGGACATAGAGCTGCGCCTCGTCATGCTTGATCGCAACGGTAACACGGTGCGCCTCCGCCAGAGCGATGGCATCAGCGGTGACGGTCTCATCAATGTCCGCCAGCAGCTGCAATCCCTTCTCCGGGTTGCTCAGGCGCGCGCCCAGCGCGGCGGCATAGTTCAGGCCCACCCGGGGGAAACCGGGAATTCCCACGCTCATGCCGTTTTTGTAGATGCCGGGGTTTACCTCCACCTTCACGGAGACGATGCTGCCCCCCACGGCATGATGGGCGTCTGCGGCGGCCAGAGCCACGCACACCGGCTCCGTGCAGCCAAGGGCCGGGACCACCTCCTGGCGCAGCAGTGTCAGCAGTTCTTCTTTGGTGATCATGGGAACGCTCCTCCTTTTTGTTTTTCAGATACCGTATGTCAGATGTTAAAATAGAAAGCAGATTCCGTGCCAACTTCTTTTTTGACAAATTTGGGGATTTCCCTTGTAAAACCGCCGGGGGCATGATTAAATGGTTGAAGAAACTGGTCAAAGGAAGTGATTTTGTGGTGACCAAAAAGAAGATCTCCGTCATCGCCTTAGACCCCCGGGCAGGCAAGTCCTACGGCGAGGACATCGCCGGGCTGTTTTCCGATGTGGCGGATATTTCCGTCTTTTCCATGCTGGACGGCAGCGCCGCAGGTGTTCTGGAGCGGGCGGATCTGTTTGTAGCCTCCACGGACGCCTACGGTTCCCCGGAGGAGCTGGCCAAGCACATCCCGCTGGACAGCCAGACCATGGCGATCGAGGTATCCTTCCGGTGGAGCGAGCTGCGGAAGCTGAAGGAGCTGCCCGCAGGCAGCAAGGTACTGTTTGTCAACATGACCGAGACCATGGCCCGAGAGGCCATTGCTCAGCTGGAGCAGTTCGGCATCACCCACATCCACTGGATCCCCTTCTACCCCGGCGCGTCGCTGGAGGAGGACGTCCATATCGCCGTGACCCCGGATGAGATGCGCTACGTCCCGCCGAAGGTGGAAACGGTCATTGATATCGGCCAGCGGGTCTGCACCTCCGGCATGATGATCGAGATCGCCCTGCGGCTGGGACTGGAATCCCTGCTGGAGGGGCCTGCTTTTCAGGAGTACGCCCGCAGCGTCGCCACCAGCAACTACAGCTTTGACCAGATGTTTGCCCGGTCCGTCCGCCTGGAAAGCCTGTTCCATATTTTATTGGAGAGTCTGGAGGACGGCGTCATCGGCATCAACGAAAAGGGTGAGATCTTCGCCTGCAGCCGTCAGGCGGAGGATATGACCTGCGTCAGCGCGGCGCTGATCCAGGGAAAGCGGTGCGAGGAGGTCTTTCCCTACATTCCCTTCGCCGCGTGTCTCCGCGCCCGGCAGACGCTGCCCGCCAAGGTCATCAAGGTCAACAGCGTCAACCTCAGCGTGGAGGTGGTACCGGTCATCCGGCAGAACGTCTGTATCGGCGCCTTCGCCCTGCTCCAGCGGTTCAACGACGTGGAGGTCCGGCAGAACGAGCTGCGGGGCCAGCTGCTCCACAAGGGCTACTACGCCAAATACAGCTTTAACGATGTGATCGGACAGTCGGCGGCCATCCGCAGGACCAAGGAGACTCTGACCCGGATGGCCAACAGTGAAAGTCCCATTCTTCTGATCGGCGAGACCGGCACCGGCAAGGAGCTGTTCGCCCACGCCGTTCACCAGGCCTCCCGCCGGGCGGCCGGGCCGTTTCTGGCCATCAACGTGGCGGCGTTCCCGGAGAATCTGCTGGAAAGCGAGCTGTTCGGCTACGAGGAGGGGGCCTTCACCGGAGCCAAAAAGGGCGGCCGCCCCGGCCTCTTTGAGCTGGCCCACAGGGGCACACTGTTTCTGGACGAGGTGGAGGGCATGAGCCCCGCTCTTCAGATCAAGCTGCTGCGGACCTTGCAGGAGCGGGAGGTCATGCGGGTCGGCGGCAACCGCATCATCCATGTGGACGTCCGCATCGTGGCCGCCACCAATGAGGCGCTGGAACGGAAGGTACGGGAGGGCACCTTCCGCCGGGACCTCTATTACCGGTTGAACACCCTGCCGGTGGTCATCCCGCCCCTGACGGAGCGGGGGGACGATATGTTTCTGCTGATGGATCAGTTCCGCCGGGAGCTGAACGGCGACTTCCGCCTGACGGAGCCGGTGCAGGACTTTTTCCGCCGTCACACATGGCCCGGCAATATCCGGGAGCTGCGGAACGTGGTGGAATACTTCATCTATACCGACCACCGGGACATCACCATGGAGGATCTCCCCCCCACCCTGCTGCTCTCCGGGGACGCCCTCTCCCGTCCGGCGTCCGCCCCGACGGCGCGGCAGGACGTGCCGGTCCCCTCCATGTCGGATTCCTTCCGGTTCGTGCTCGCCCAGCTGTATGCGGCCTCCGAGGCCGGGACACCCATGGGCCGAGACAAGCTGCTGCAAAAGGCCCGGGAGTCCCATGTTCCCCTCTCTCAGCAGGAGGTCCGGGCCATCCTCTCCGAAATGGCGGAGCAGGGGCTGGCCCGCGTCAGCCGGGGCCGGGGCGGCAGCCAGCTGACGCCCAAGGGCCGGGAGCTGTGGGAAATCGGTCAAAGATAAAAAGCCATAACCATTTATACCAATTTGACCAATAAAAATCGATCGCGCGCGGCCCTGTTTTCCGAGGCTGCCGCAGTGTCCGGGAGGGATTTTGGCGATTTGCCAAAATCCCTCCCGGATATTTCATACGCTTTTCCGGTTTCCAACGGGTTTCCGTGCATAGCTACGACGCCTCAACGGTTTGGCACAGTTCTTGCTTAGTAATCAGTCAAAGCATACAGACGTGCCACTGAACACGCAAAGAAAGGATGTGGGAGTCATGCAATATGATTTCGACCAAGTGGTAGACCGCTCCAAAAACCTCTCCGCCAAGTATGACGAACGGGTCAAGAAGTTCGGCACCGACGATGTGATCCCCCTGTGGATCGCGGATATGGACTTTCGGACCGCCCAGCCCGTCATTGACGCGCTGAAGGCCCGGGCCGAGGAGGGCATCTGGGGCTACACCGCCCGGCCCGCCAGCTATTTCGAGGCTGTGAAGAACTGGCAGAAGCGCCGCAACGGCTGGGACACCGACACGGCCCTCATGAGCTTCAGTCCCGGCGTGGTCCAGACCCTCAGCGTCATGATCCGGCTCTATACCCCCCAGAACGGCAATGTTCTGATCCAGACTCCTGTGTACGGCGAGTTCTATGACATGACCGAGCTGGCCGGCCGGCACGTCATTGAAAATCAGCTGGTAGAGCAGGGCGGCGCATGGACGGTGGACTGGGCCGACTTCGAGGAAAAGCTCCGGAGCGCGGACATTTTCCTGCTGTGCAATCCCCACAATCCTCTGGGCATCGTCTGGACGGAGGAGGAGCTGCGCCGGATGATGGAGCTGTGTCTGAAGCACCACGTTCTGGTGGTCAGCGACGAGATCCATTCCGACCTCATCTTCCACGGCAAGCGCCACATCCCCACCGCCTCCCTCTCCCCTGAGATCGCCGCCAATGTGGTCACCGGCATTTCCGCCACCAAGACCTTCAATCTGGCGGGTCTTCAGGCCAGCACCGCGGTGTTCCCCAATGCCCACATGAAGGCCATGTTCGACAAATTCTGGACCGACATGGATATCCACCGCAACAACGCCTTCTCCGTCACCGCCATGGAGGTGGCCTTCAATGAAGGCGAGGAATGGCTGGAACAGCTCTTGCCCTACATTTCCGCCAACTTCGACTTTGTGGTGGACTACTGCGAAAAGCACATCCCCAAGATCAGGACCTACGCCCCCGATGCCACCTACCTCATGTGGCTGGACTGCCGGGATCTGGGCCTGAGCAACGAAGCGCTTCATGACTTCATGATCCAGAAGGCAAAGCTGGGCCTCAATGACGGCTGCGCCTTCGGCCGGAGCCTGAACGGGTACATGCGGCTCAACGCCGCCTGTCCCCGCAGCATTCTGGAACAGGCCATGCGCCAACTGGAAGCTGCCGTCAACAGCCTGTAAGGCTGGCGGTTTCACGATAAGGTAGCCTCAGAAACGCCGGACGAGCTTCAAGTCCCGAAAAAAGCGCCACGCATACCGAAAAGCGTCGGGTCATAGTAAAATCGCCGGTTCAATGAACCGGCGATTCAGCGTGTCAAAAAAGTCTTTTTGCCCCGCTGAGCAAGTTTTCAGAACTTTCTAAGAGTTCTGAAAACTTAGGATTTCAATGGCGTAGGGAAACAGGCGAAGCACCGCCGGTGGCGGATCAAGTGAGCCTGTTTCGAGGACGGCTCCCAATCAGCGGTTGTGCAGTATCCGCTGATTGGCTTGAGCCGACGGTGTATCCTTTCTTGGGTTTTCCGCGCACACCCTTCACCCGCAAGGGGTATGCGGCATCCGTAAAGCGGCGGAGCCGCTAACGGCTGCCCTACCTTACCGTCGCGGAGAATTTACCACTTTATCGACAGTCTCAGATCCGGTTCCATTGTGATGGGACCGGTCTTTTTATGTTTCCATACAGAAAGTGGAGCGGAGGAGCCGCTTGCCGCTTTCAGTCTTCATGTGCTCTTCCAGGAAGTTCTTCCTGTTTTCCGGGCTGTAGCCGCTTTCGGAGGCGTTTACGATGTAGTCCGCCTCGATCAAAATTTGATAATCGATGCCGTCAATATCCGTGTAGGTATGGTGGTGGCTCACCAGATAAGCCACCCGGTCCACCTGCTCCGCAGACAGGCCTGCATCCGCCAGAAAGCTCCGCACCAGGGGGCCGCCCTCTTCCTCCTGTCGCTTGCCGTTAGTATTGCCGTATTTTTCCCGGCACAGGGGGCAGGCGATGTCATGGGTGATGGCGGCGATCTCCAGTGTTTCCTGAGTCTTCCGGTCCAGGCCCTCCAGCTCGCCGATGGTTTTGGCGTAGGTCCACACGCACATGAAATGGTTCATGTCATGCAGGTTCCCGTTGGAGAATGCGATCATTTTTTCCATGATCTGAGAGATATTCATATTTGCCTCCTTAAAGCGTTATGCGTCACAGGTTGAAGCGGCGGCGGGCCTCCTCCCGGAGAGAGGGCACCCGCCGGACGATCCGCAGGGGGATGATGAGTCCCACGCAGACCGCCAGCACGATCAGGGACCACCCTGGCTGCCACACACCACGGAAATACCGGTCGATGCAGAATTCAATGCCCATCGCCAGAAGCCCAGCCGCCCCGATGATCAGGGCAATGGCGGAGAGGGTGGAGCGCCGCCCGCCCCGGAGCAGAAAGCTCAAAAGAAAGACCAGCACCCCAGCCCAGCCGATCATGGGCAGAGCCAGCCCCCGGAACCAGCGGCTGCCGCCCAGGTCGATGGAGATGAGCCAGACATAGATGCCAATGGCCGCCACATCGGCGGTGAGCCGGAAAAAGACCGGCAGCCGCCGCAGCACCATAGGCAGGGTGAACCAGACCCACAGCATCACCGCCGCCCCGATGACGTACAGGGACCAGGGACGGTCCGTGGGCAGAAACAGGTTCAAAAGCCCGCAGCACAGGGACACGGACACCAGCATAGCCGTCAGCAGAATGGCGGCCTCTCGCCTGGAGGCGGGCTGTACGGCGGCAGAGTTGGCGGGAAAGTAGGGCGGCGCATCCAGTTCCGGATGCCAGGCAGGCGTCCCGCACAGGGGACAGGTTTTGGCGCTGGGGTCCAGCTCCACGCCGCAGTTGACACAGTAAGACATAAAACGCTCCTCTTATCGGTTGCTCTCGATCCGCACCGGGATGCCCTCCCGGACCAGAAAGCGGAAAAAGTCCCGCTCCGTGTCCGTTTCGGCCTGGGTGCCGGCAAAGGTGATTTCCATGATGTCTCCATAGCTGATGGAGGCACAGTGGCACCGGGGCACGGTGGCCTGGCCCAGCACCACCTCCATGCCCTGAATATGGGGAGCCATCTCCGGCGGCACGGTGAAGGCGCCGGGATTGGTATAGGTGCAGGAGTAGGGCCGCACCCCCAGGAGATAGTAGTTGAGGGCCATCACCGGATTTTTCAGAAACACCGGCACCGCCCGGAGAAAGAAATTCTTCGTGAAGCGGACGTTGCCGGTAAAGGCGGCCTGCAGCTCCTGGCGGTGGACGTGGAGCTTCATATAGTGCCGCACCTGGGAGACGATTTCCGGAAAAGTGTAATCCCCCAAGGCAGGGTCGATGCTGGGACGGACGGTGGTAATGAAGTTCCGCACCGTTTCCGAGGGGAACCAGCTTCGCAGATTGATAGGCACCGCCAGAGCCACCGGCCGTTCCTTATGGGGATGCTCCCGGTGCTGCTTTTCCAGCAGCACGTGGATCAGCACGGCGGAGAGGTACTCTGTGATGGAGGCGTCATAACTCCGTGCGGCCTCCCGGAGCTTCCCCAGGGGCACGAAGCCCATGGTGACATGGAAGGTGTAAAAAGGCTCCGGGGTGCCGGTGTTGGCGTAGGCCTTGGGCATCCGCCGCAGGCCCAGGGCGTGGCGCCCGGCATAGCGGGCGTAGGCGTCCTCCAGCTCTTCCTTCCGGGGCGGCTCCGCCAGATCCAGTACGCCGTTTCCGGCGGGGATGTCCAATCCCGTCTGCCGCAGATACTCCGCCAGCAGCGTCCGAAAAAAGGTAAGGGCCCCGGCCCCGTCGGACAGGGCGTGGAACACCTCCAGGGAGATGCGGTTCCGGTAGTAGTAAAACCGCACCAGCCAGCCGTTGTCCTCCCGGAAGCGCACCGGCTGGCAGGGATTGGCCACGTCGGCCTTCAAAAAGGGGCCCGGGGCGGTGTTTGGCTCCAGATAGTACCAGAATAAACCCCGGCGGATGCGGACGGCAAAGCTGGGGAACCGGGGCAGCACCCGGTCAATGGCGTTTTGCAGGGCGGCGGGCCGCACCGGCTCTGTCATCAGGGCGGAGAAGCGGTAGATGGCGGAATACTCCTCCCTTTGCAGGGCGGAATAGAGAATACCGGCATTGTCCAGCCGGTACCACTGACTGTCCGGTTTTGCCATCCGCGTCACCTCCCCGAAAATAGTTACAGATCATTGTAGCACATGGGGAAAAGCGTGACAAGAGATGGCCCATTTTCCACTTCCCATTTTCCGTGATTTATGGTATTCTGCAATTAACACGAAAGAGCGGAGGACCTATGGAAAAGCTGCAATTAGGCAGAAAACGGAAAACGGATGCCGAAAAACCCCGGATGGACCCGCTGATGCGGGCGCTGAAAGCTCTGCACAGCGCCGGTTCCCCGGAGGTCATGACCCCGGAGGAGCTGGAGCATCAGCGCCGGAACCAGGAAATTCTGGGCCGCCTGACCGCCCCTATGGCGGGGATGGAGTATGAAGAGCTTTCCATCGGGGCCATGCCTGCTGCCTGGACCCGGCTGAAAGCGCCCCATGGGGACCGCCGGGTGATCCTCTACTGCCACGGCGGCGGCTATACCAGCGGCAACCTGGGTTATTCCCGGGTGCTGTCCTCCAAGCTGGCCCACGTCACCGGCTACGATGTGCTGAGCTTTGAGTACCGGCTGGCACCGGAGCATCCCTACCCGGCGGCAGTGGAGGATGCCATGCGGGCCTGGGACTATCTGATGTATCAGGGATACGGTGCGGAAAACGTAACGGTGGCGGGAGATTCCGCTGGGGGCAACCTGGCCCTGGTGCTGTGCCGCCGCCTGAAGGCCGCTGGGCGCCGGATGCCCCGGGCCCTGCTGCTGATGTCCCCCTGGACGGATATGACCATGTCCGGGGCATCCTACCGGGAACGGGTGGAGAGCGACCCCATGCTGACGCCGGAGTACATCGAGGCCGTCCGGAGGGCATACGCCGGGGACAGGGATCTCCATGACCCGGATTTGTCGCCCCTGCTGGGGGACCTGGGGAGCTTTCCGCCTACCCTGATCCAGGTGGGAGACCATGAGATCCTCTATTCCGATTCCGCGTCCCTGGCTGCGGCGCTGCGGGCGGCCCATGTGCCCTGCCGGCTGGAGGTCAGCGAGGGAATGTGGCACGTATTTCAGATGTTCCCCATCAAAAAAGCGGCGGCGGCCATGGAAAGTGCCGCCCGGTTTCTGCTGGAGCTATAAAAATGAAAAGGCCTGCTCGAAAGAGCGGGCCTTTTGCTTTTGTAGTCAGGTGCGTTCCAGGCGGCGGATGGGCCGGATGTATTTGAAAGCAGGGGTTCTTTGACATACTGAGCCGCCCATGCCAGACCGGCACGGGCGGCTGAAGGCTGTGAAGCTCAATAGCGGCCGATGGGAGGCGTCACGTAATCCGGCAGGGGGCAGTGGTAGCTGCCGCCGTTTTTCTGCTTCAGTTCCTCCCGGGCCTTGGCGATGACCTCCGGCTGGTCCATGGTGCGGATGGCAGCCAGGGTCATGATCTCCGCCGCCCGCAGCATGCCCTTCATACCGATATCGGAGCAGGCAAAGGCGGTGTTCTGCCAGGAGTGGCCCACATTGCCCAGGCAGGCGGTGGCCACGTGGAACATAACGGTGGGGGTGGCGTAGCCCACATCGCCCACGTCGGTAGAGCCGGAGCTGTAGGCGGTCTCCTTGGGGTTAAAGGGATGGATAACCCGGTCCAAAGGCTTTTCCAGAGCGGTGTCCAGCTCCTCCGGTTCAAAGTAGTAGCCCAGCTTTTCCCGGATACCAACCATGGTGGTGCGGGGATAGGTGCGGAGGAACTCCGCCGCCAGCTGATAATCTGCTTCCGTCCACTCCGGAGCGCCCAGCTCCCGCATGCACTGGTCCACCACGGCTCCCAGCGTGCGGTTGGGGACGTAGTCGGAGAAGGCCATGGTGATCTCATACTTCATCTTGGTGCCGGTCATCAACGCTGCGCCCCGGGCTACGTCCACCACCCGGGTGAACAGCTCCTGAACCTGGCTGACCTTGGGGGCCCGGACCTCGTATTTAATGACGGCATGGCTCTGGACCACGTTGGGCGCGGTGCCGCCGGGATCAGAATAGGCGTAGTGGATGCGGGCGGCGTCGATCATGTGCTCCCGCAGGTAGTTGCAGCCCACGTTCATCAGTTCCACGGCGTCCAGAGCGCTGCGGCCCAGATGGGGCTCTCCGCCGGCGTGGGCGGCGATGCCGTCAAAGATAAAGTTAGCGCCCATGATAGCCACGCTGCCCCGGGAGCCCACTTCGTTGACGGTCTCCGGGTGCCAGGTGTAGGCAAAATCCACATTGTCAAAGTACCCGGCCCGGGCAATGAACTGCTTGGAACCGGCGCCCTCCTCGGCGGGACAGCCGAAGAAGATCACGGTGCCGTCTTTCTTCTCCTTGATCAGGTAGTCCTTCAGGGCCACGGCGGCGGCATAGCACCCCGCACCCAGCAGATTGTGGCCGCAGCCGTGCCCGGCGCCCCCCTCCCGGACGGGCTCCTGTACCGGGCGGCCCGCCTTTTGGCTCAGGCCGGACAGGGCGTCGTACTCCGCCAGAAAGCCCACCACCGGCTTGCCGCTGCCGCATTGATAGGTGGCGGTAAAGGCGGTGGGGATGTCGGCGATCCCCTCCTCAATGGTAAAGCCCTCCTGCTTCAGGGCGGCGACGAGGGCGGCGGCGGATTTGGTTTCCTCATAGGAAAGCTCGGCGTAGCCCCAGATCTCCTTGGCTAGGGCTACGGTGGTATCCGCCTTGGCGGAAACCAGATCTTTAATGGTCTGGATCATGATATTAGTCTCCTTTACCGAATGAGTCATGGGGAGTGTCAAAGTACCATGCTCAGGAATTTAATGGTGCTGGGCTCGTGGGGGCAGGTGAAGATCTGCTCTGGGGTGCCCTCCTCCTTGATAACGCCGTCACAAATGAAGAGCACCCGGTCGGATACCTCCCGGGCAAAGCCCATCTCGTGGGTGACGATGAGAATGGTCATGCCGCTGCGGGTCAGCTCCCGGATAACGTTCAGCACCTCTTTGACCATTTCCGGGTCCAGGGCGGAGGTGGGCTCGTCAAAGAGCATGACCTCCGGCTTCATGGCCATGGCCCGGACGATGGCCAGCCGCTGCTTCTGGCCGCCGGAGAGCTTCCGGGGATACTCATCGGCCTTGTCCCCCAGGCCCACCCGGCGCAGCAGGGCCATGGCCTCCTCCTGTGCCTGCTCCCTGGGAATCTTCTTTTCCAGCACCGGGGCCAGTGTCACGTTTTCCAGCACCGTCAGGTTGGGGAACACGTTGAAATGCTGGAACACCATGCCGATGCTCTGGCGGTATTGGGAGATGTTCAGCTTCTTGTCGGTGATGTCCTGTCCCTTGAAGAGGACCTGCCCGCCGTCCGGTGTTTCCAGCAGGTTCAGGCAGCGGAGAAACGTGGACTTGCCGCCGCCGGAGGGGCCGATGATGGACACCACCTCGCCCCGGCGGATTCCCGTGGAGATGCCCTTCAGCACCTCCAGCTTGCCGAAGCTCTTTTTCAGGTTCCGGGTTTCCAGAATCACGTCAGTCACTGACAGTCAGCCTCCTTTCAATGACCCGCAGGAGCCGGGAGAGAATAAAGTTCAGCAGGAAGTAAATGATGCCCACGATGGTCAGGGACTGGAGCGCCAGAAAGGTGGCGCTCTGGACGGTCTTGAAGCTGGTCATCAGCTCCCCCACAAAGAACACAGAAGCCAAGGAGGTACCCTTCACGGTGGAGATAAATTCGTTGCACAGGGCCGGGAGAATGTTCTTTACCGCCTGCGGCAGGATGATGCGGGTCATCACATGGGTCTCGGAAAGGCCGATGCTCCGGGCGGCCTCCCACTGCCCCTTGTCCACCGCACCGATACCGGCCCGGATGATCTCGGAGATGAAGGCGGAGGCGTTTACCACCAGAGCCGCCACGATGCACTGGGTATCCGTCAGTTCAAAGGGCACCAGCTTGGGCAGGCCGATCCAGAAGAAATACAGCTGGAGAAGGATGGGGGTGCCCCGGAGGATCTCCACATATACGTTGAAGACGGTCCGGAGGATTTTCAGGCGGCTCATCCGCATGAGGGCCACCACCATGCCCAGCAGGGCCCCCAGGAACACGGTGACTGCCGAGATCCAGAGGGTGCCCCACAAACCTGAGAGGTACACCGGATAATATTTCAACCAAACCTTGATGACCTTTTCCATGGGAGTTCGCTCCTAAAACCGATTTTGCCGCTTATTCGATGCCCAGAGCTGCGGCCTGCTCTTCATATTCACTGTACCAGACGTCCGTCTGGCCGTTTTCCTTCAGCTCGGCGATGCACTGGTTCACCAACTCCGCCAGAGATTCCGTCCCCTCCATGGGCATGGCCACGCAGGTGCCGTTCATGTTGGGGTCCACCTCAAAGCGGTAGTCGGGGATGGACATGCCGCCGTTGGCATCGGCGTACAGCTGGGCGGAGGCAGTGGAGCAGATGCACACATCGGCCTTGCCCTCGGCCACGGCCAGATAGCCGTCAGTCATGTTGGCCACCAGCTTGAATTCCTTGCAGGCGCCGTTGATATACTGGTTATACAGCGCTTCCTGAACGGAGCCGCTCTGGGTGATGACCACGGCATCCTTCAAGGAATCCAGGTCGTTATATTTGTCAATGTCCTCCATCCGGACGATGAAGCCATAGCCGGTATTGGAGGAGTAGTACACATCGCTGAGCCGCATGGCCTCCGCCCGGGAAGGGGCATAGGCGATGGCGGAGATGGCGAAATCATATTTGCCGTCCGCCACACCGGCCAGCACGGCGGTGAAATCCAGAGCGGTGATCTTCAGGTCTACGCCGAGCTTGTCGGCGATGTATCTGGCCACCTCAATGTCCATGCCCTGATACTGGTCCTCCCCGCTTTTGTTGGGGTCCACATATTCATAGGGGGCGAAATAGGGCTCGGTACACAGCTCGATGTAGCCTTTTTCCTTGATCTGCGCCAGACGATCCTTGGTCTCCCCGTTCTTGCTGCCGCCGCAGGCGGTGCAGGCCAGTGCCAGAACAGCCGCCAACAAAATTGCCATTGCCTTTTTCATATCCTTGCCCTCGTTTCTGTTGGTTTCGGGACGTTGGTGCCGCCCTTTTGATGGCATTTATCATATCAGGGACGTTTTCATTTGTCAACGCTTTAGCGCGGTAATTCGTTACCAAATTACCAAATAAAATTTCAGCGTTTTTGTGACCTTTATGCAAGGGGCCTTCGGATGCGGAAAGCTATGCACGGCCATGCGGAAAAATCATGAATTTTGACCAGACGCTGCATCACACGCGCAGTATTTTTGAAATAATCCGGGAACAACCGATTTCGGAGCGCACCGAAGGCTGTAAAAAATCTTGACATCTTTTTTTCAGTGTGTTAAAGTTGCCCTGTTCTTTTTCAGAACGCCTGTGCATATGCACGTCTTGACCATCCCTCTGGTGAGGGATCGAGGCTACACGGACGGCCGGGTCAAATGCCGAAAACCCGTCGAAGAGCCGGGGACCGCACCGCGGGTGCGGGTTGGCAACTTTGTTGCCTTATTGATTGAGCGGAAGAGCTCAAGTTTTTAAGTTGCTTATTACGTTCTGGCGCACACAACTTGTAAACGAATCAATAAGAGTGATAAAATGGACTGCATGCACGGTGCTCCCCGGTCTATGCGGAAAAGGGTAATTCTCTCTATTTGGATGTTTCAAGCCACGGGCGCAGGTGCGTCTGTGGCTTTTTTTCGTTCTTCCGCCGGTCTATGACTGCAAAGGAGAGAAAAAACATGAAAAAGAGAATCGTGAGTGCACTGCTGGCAGGATTTCTGCTGGTATCCGCGACTGCCTGCGGCAAGCAGCCCGCTACAGACGCCGCACAGCCCGCGGCTGACCCCACACAAGCCTACCTCGACACGGTAGACGTGGATTACGCCTATGATCTGGCGCTGAAGCTGGAGGGCATCCGCAGCAACGAAACCCTTGGCTACCGGACAGCAGGCTCCGACGCGGAGCTTGCCACCGGCGATATGCTCAAGGCGGAAATGGAGCGCATCGGACTGCAAAACGTCACGAAGGATGCGTTCACGCTGGATAC
>OIWU01002343.1_pt1 | contig 16266 bp, 7 predicted proteins | sample 1587711 | NCBI WGS metagenome assembly OIWU01 (sample SAMEA3888909, study PRJEB22519) | human gut metagenome | biome: human gut; feature: human-associated habitat; material: faeces | place: Denmark | collected 2010 | reverse complement strand
ACACCCAAACCATGCTGATGGCAAGGCATCAGAAAATAGCTAAACTCTTTGACGAGGAATTTTGGGTGACACGATGACGAAGTCAGGAAAAAGCAAGACTTCCTTACTATAAAAACAAGACTTCTTTCAAGAGCAAACAAGGCTTCTTTCAAGAGCAAAGAAGCCTTGTTTTCAATCCGCATTCATTGGCATACATCGGCATTCATTCTGCGGCGCCAACGCATTAACAAAAAAAACGGCGTACCATCGCTGGCACGCCGTTTTATTATAAAGTCTTATTGTCAAACTCGCAATTAGAAGTTGGGAGCATCAACATCCCACCAGAGGCGAGTAGCCTGAACATCAGGACCGCCGAGGTTAGGAATACCTGTATCGTTGAGGTCCTGGATTGTTGAAGGATCCTCAGCTGCCCAAGGAATGCGGCGGATGATGTCGCCTGCCTTGAGGCTGCCGTCGCCGTTCTCCGGATGGAGCACGGGGAAGAGTTTCGGATAACCCGTACGACGCAAATCAACCCAAGACTCGAAGCTGCAAGGATAAGCTGCGATATACTTCTGTGTGATGATCATCTCAAGCTTTGTCTCCTTGTCGAGAGCCTCGTTCCACTTCACGCCAATCTTTGTAACGCTGGGCATGTCGGGAGTGTTGCCGGTCGGATCAACGTAGGTGTAATCAACCGGAGCCTCACGCTGCATGTAAGCATCCACGAGGTCAGCATATTCGTTGTTAGAGTGAGTGTCGCGGTCCTCAAGTCCTGCATAGCGGATACCCTCTTCGTAGAACTGCTGCGCTGTTCCGCCCATGTTCCATCCGCGGAGAGCACCCTCTGCACGGAGGAAGCAAACCTCAGAAAGCTTCATGAGATAGAGCGGCGGGAAGTTGCCGTCGAGCACTGTCTTGGAAGGAGCACTGAACGCATTGTACTGGTTGGAACCAACCTGCTGTCCGAGACCGGGAGTAACACCCTCACGCATACCGATGATACGTGTACCGCCCTCTGTCACTTCAGGAGCTGAAGAACCGGCAACATGACCCACATTGGAAATCGGGTCGGAGTTTTTTGAGAACAGATAGTGAGTGTAAGGATGGTCGAGGCTCATGAGGAGGCTCTCGAACGATGCACTAAGCTTGGTGTCGTTCCATGTCACGATGTTGATGAGCGGATGCTGGAATCCCACACCGAAAGTGAAGAGACCCACTTCCTGGTCGGTGTTCTCAATCACACCGCTTGCCACTGCCTCCTCTGCCCACTTCTGGGCTATCTCCGGCTTAATCTTGGTGAGGTGGAGAGCCATGCGGAGCTTGAGAGAGTTGGCGAAACGCCACCACTGTTCCATTGTCTCAGACTCGTCGTACTTCCAGTTAGCCAAAGGCAGGCTGCTGTAGAAGAACTCGTGAATCTTTGAACGATACCAGTCGGGACGTGCACCTTCCTCGTCGAAATGCTTCAAGCACTTAACGATGGTGTCGATGTGCTCCTCAACGCTGCAATAGATAGAGTAGACATCGTCGTAGATGAACGGCGACTTCTCGCTGTTGCCCTTGTAGTCGTTGTAAGGCAGAGGACCTGAAAGGTCGGCAGCCTCAATAGCTGAATAGTCGAACAGCAACAGGTAGAGAGCCTTCACTTCAGGAATAGAGTCGAGCTTACCGTTGTTGAGGGCAGGTGTGATGAAGTTCTGCATCTGTGTGAACTGTCCCACCGGACCGCCGTTGAACTCCTTACTTACAGAATAGCAGTAAGAGAGGGTTCCGTACATAAAGTCGGAGTGAGGCACCATTGAATACTGTGCATAGTTGTCGGGGCCGAGTGTGAACTGACGCTGGTAAGCGTGCTCACCAGGCATTTCGCCGTTCTTTCCGCCACGCATAGAGTATATGGCAGCAACGCCCTGACCGAAGAAACCACCATTTTCGAGTTCACTGTAAGCCTCATTGAAGCCATCCTCCGAGATTTCTTTCATGTAGTCAATCTTGTCGGCTGCGCCCTTAACGGTAGCAGGTTTCACAACGAACTGGTTCTTCTGGAACTCGTCGGACGGCGTGTCGAAGTCAAGACACGACTGCAATCCTATCGCAGAGAATGCCAGTGCCGCGAAGAATAATATTTTTGTCTTTTTCATATTTCTTCTTAATTGATATTGTTTTGTTTAGAAGTTTACATTCAGAGAGAATCCGAACGAACGTGATGAAGGCATGTTGAACACCTCGTAAGCGCCGAGTCCATTGGCGGTAGAGAGCGATACATCAGGGTCGGTCGGAGCATCCTTGTACAGGAAGAAGAGGTTGCGGCCGATGAACGAGAGTGTAAGGTTCTTGTTTGCGCCGAAGAGGTCGCGGAAGGTGTAGCCGAATGAGAGCTCACGCAGACGGAAGTTGGTACCGCTGTAGAGGTAGTTGTCAACAGCATTTGGCGAAGTTCCACCGATGCTCTTGTAGTAAGACTCGATAGGAACGATGCGGCCACTGCCGTCGTCGAGCATCATACCCGGCTTGTTGCCGTAGCCGGCTGCCACGATGTTGTTAGCCTCGGCAGCGAGACGAGCGTCGGCACTGCGCTGTGAAAGGCCGCGTGCGTCGAGGTAGCTTTCTGTGAGAGAGAGCACCTTACCGCCGATACGGCCGTTGATGAGGAATGAGAGAGAGAAGTCCTTGTATGAGAAGGTGTTGGTCCAACCCATCTGCCAGTTGGCGTTCATGTTGCCCACATACTTGCCATACTTCTTGTCAGACTCAGTGTTGATCTGCACACCACCGTCAGAAGTGAGGACATAGTGTCCTTTCTCGTCGCGGCGGAGGTCTGTAACATACATATCGCCGATAGAGCCGCCTTCCTTATAGAATACGCGCACGCCACCGAAGTCGATAGAGTAGGGGGTCTCCTTGCCTGTCTCAGGATCGTAAGCGGTCTTCAGAATCTTGTTGTCGTTGTAAGAGATGTTGTAAGAAGTCTTCCAACGGAGGTCGCGACCGAACTTGAAGTCGTAGCCGATGGTAGCCTCGATACCCTGGTTGCGCACCTTACCTGAGTTCATAGGAATGCTCTTGCCCTTGGCGTTGGTACCTACGAGGTAGAGGTTTGACATGGTAGAGTTATAATATGTGAGGTCCAAGCTCAGGCAGTTGTTGAGGAACAACATCTCGACACCGGTCTCGAACGAAGCGGTCTTCTCAGGGCGCGGGTCTTTGAATTCAGACCACTGCGGAACTGTCACGGCACCGGTTCTGTAGTTCTTTGAAGCCTGTGCGTAAACGATGTTGGGCAGAGAGTTACCCACCTCAGAGTAAGAAGCGCGGTACTTCAAGTAGCTGAACCACTCAGGCAGCTTCACCAAAGAGCTCACGATGGCGTTGGCACCGAAGCCGAAGTAGCCGTAGCTCTCAGGAGTACCCTTGTCCTTGAACTGACGGAAGGCACGATACCAGTCCTGACGGTAAGAACCATCGACATAGATCTTCTCCTTCCAGCCAAGCTGTGCGGTGAAGACAGCACCCTTGTCCCAGTTGGAAGAAGTTCTCAGACCGTTGCCGTTGCCGCCGGCAGAGGGTGAGAACCAGTTCACCTCGGTAGAGATCATCTGACCACTAGGATCAACGTATGTTGCGCTTGCATCCACAGAGTTGGTAGTACCCTTTGTGGTGTGGCCTACCCAACCGGCTGTTGCAGATACATCCCAGTCGCCGAATGTCTTGTTATAGTTGAGCATGTAGTCGGTGTAGATTTCCGTTGTTCTGGTGTAGTTCCACCAGTAGTGACCGCGGTCTTCCATACCTGCCGGCAACCATGTTGTGGCATAACGCTTTGATTCGCCCTCGCTCTTTGTGTAGTCGAGACCGATACGAGCCTGGAAGCTAAGTCCGTCGTAGATATCGAGGTTACCGGTGATGTTACCGAAGAAGCGGTCGTCCTTGGTCACGCTGTTGTTCTGCTTGAGGAGCCAGTACGGGTTGTTCTGCTGGCTTTCCTGCATAGCCCACTCCTGGCGGATGCCGGCGAGCTGAACCTTCTGGTTCACCCAAGAGTAACCACCCGGCTTGCGGATGTAAATCTTGTTGTTATTACTCATCCACTTGCCATCAACAGCGTAGTTGTTGCGATAGTAATCGATATCCACGTTGCGCGGCATGGTGTACATGTGATAGATGGGGTTGAGCGCAGTACCACCACCGGGACGGTTCTTTGTCTTTGCCTGGATGTAGTTCATCGACACATTGATGCTCAACCGGTCGTAGAACTTAAAGTTCTGACGGAATGAGAATGTGTGACGGTTGTAAGAGTTGCGCTCGAGCATACCCTTTGAGTGAGAGTTACCGTAAGAGAAGTAAGTGTCCATCTTGTCGGTACCACCAGAGAGAGCCACAGAGTTGTTTGTGGTAACACCGATGCGGTAGAAGTCGTCGAGGTCGTTCTTGGCAACGTTGCGCAGGTGAACGGTGTTTGTCTGTCCCTTGTAGTTTGACTCGTCAGACATAGGAACGGTGAAGAGGAGCTGGTCGCTTGGACGTGAGTCGATGCGGTCGCCCCAGCTGTAGTTGTCCATAGTGTGCGCTACATCGTTGAGGGCAGCACCATAAATGTTCTGTATTTTCGGAGTGGTGAGCGGGTTGTCGAATGTAACGTTAGAAGAAACGTTCACTGCAAGGCGTCCTTCACGACCCTTCTTTGTTGTAATCATGAGTACACCGTTGGCAGCCACCGAACCATAGAGGGCAGCAGCGTTGGCACCCTTGAGCACGTTGATTGACTCGATGTCGTCGGGGTTGATCATAGAAAGCGGGTCGCTTCCTTCAGCCTTACCTTCGTAACCGATACCGGCAGCATCGGTAATCTGGCCGCGAGTGCTGTTGCTCATAGGCACACCATCGACAACAATAAGAGGAGTGGAAGAACCGAGGATAGACTTGTTACCACGGAGAATGATCTTGGAAGCACCACCGGCACCACCGGCACTTGGAGTAATGGTCACACCAGACACCTTACCTTCGAGTGAGTTGGCAACGTTGGGGTCCTGCACACGGTTAAGGTCGGAAGCCTTCACCTGCTGGGTGGCGTAGGTCAGAGACGACTCCTTACGCTTGATACCCATGGCTGTTACCACCACTTCCTTAAGCACGCTGCTCTCGTCCTTCATCACCACGTTGAGTGAAGAGCGTCCGCCAACAGCCACTTCCTGCGGAGTGTAGCCGATGTAAGAGAACACGAGAACGGCATTCTTGTCGTTCACATTAATCTTGTAGTTACCGTCAATGTCAGTAACAACGCCGAGACCCTTGGCATTCTTTACAACTACGCTAACGCCGATGAGCGGTTCGCCAGTGCCGTCTGTGACAGTACCCTGCACAGTTATACCCTGTTGCTGAGTCAAAGCATTTGGAGCAGGATTGCTACTTGCTGATACATACTGCATAGGCAAGCCGGCTGCCATCATGGCAAAGGCTGTCTTGAGAAGCAGCGATCCTCTTTCGTTTGATTTTTTGTTCATATAATTAAAGTTTGTATCAGTTACCTTTGGTATGGGTATTCGGGACAGGAAGCAATTGGGGCGTTGTGCCTCCGAGCGTCCGTCGCCGAGTCTTTAAAGTCAGAATACGGGAGGCATCGCACAGCGTCCCGCGGGGACGGAACCACTGCCGTTGCCTGTCGTATTGTCGTTTATTGAATTATTACTTTCTAACGAGTTTCACTGTGCGAACGACCTTACCGTCCTTCTTCACTGTGAGAACATAGATACCTGTGTTGGCAAGGTGTATGTTCATTACGTTTCCTGCATTGAGCTGAGCAGCCTTGCGAGCCTGAGCCACGCCGGCTGTCGTGTAAACGCTCACCTCATAGTTGCCAGCCTCAGCGAATTCAACCACTGCATTCTCACCCACTGTGTAGGTCTTGATTTCTCCTGCCTCAGCAGCATCGATGCCGGAAGCTGAAACCTTGATTACAGAGAATGTCTTCTGTGCAGAACCAAGAGAGTTGGCAAGCTTCAGAGTCACGGTGTAGTCACCGCCCTTAACGTAAGAAACCTTTGCAGAACCTGCAGAACCGTTACCTGTGGATTCGTTGATAGTACCGTGGTTGGCCTTCCATGTCGGACGGGTCTCCACCTTGTAAGCATTGTCAGCGAGGAACGGACATCCCGATGTGTACTGCGGAGCTTCCCATACGAGAGTGCCCTGACCTTCAGCGTCGCCGGCAGAATAGAAGTGGGTACCAGCAACTGTTCCAGAGAGTGAACCGGCAGCCTTGAACAAGTTGTCGTCGCCGGCGGTCTGCTCGAAGTTCCAGAATGCCTTCACGTTGGCAGGGAGACTCTTGGCATTGATGTCGCCCATTGACTTCTTCACATCCTCAGCAGTGATTGCGCCGTCCCAAACCATCACGTTATCGACAGCACCGTCGATACCGTTGCGGCCAAAGGCGTCGCCACCGATAGCGAGAACCTGTCCGTCAGTAATATGATAAACATCCTTCTGGTAGCCAGGATCGTTCGGTTTGTCGGCTGGGCTGGATGTACGGTTCCAAGCTGTCAGCTTCTGCTTAACACCATTGATATAGAAGTCGCAGTGCAACTTGCCGGAAGCGTCATAGTCGAATACGTATGCAATGTGTGCCCATGCACCTACAGGAATCTTGGAAGTTCCAAACTTATAGCGAAGCTCGTCGTTGGAAGAGTTGTCGGTACCACGGAATGTGAACGAGCCAATAGAACCGTCCTCCTGGATGTTCGACCAAATCCAACCCCAGTCGGTCTTTGGCCATCCGTCCAACTTGTTGGCAACGCTCAGAAGCTGGGTCTCACCCAATGCAAGTTTGTTAAGCTTCAACCAGAATGTTACAGAGAATGACTTGGCACCTACCAAACCGAGGTCGCTACATTTTGCACCGAAACGCTTCTCGTTGAGGTTCACGCCCTGTGAAGCCAGACCGTCGGCGTTGCGTCCGGTGTATGCCATCTGAACATTTTCATTCACATTAACAGTCACACCTTCTTCCTTGCCGTTGGCAGTGAGAGTGTAGATTTCAGGCACTGCACCGACACGGTTGTCGGTAATCTGAACGTATGCGAAGTACTCGCGCTCCTTGGTAGAAGCATTACCATCTGCATCGTAAACAGTTCCGTTCACCTTCAGTGTGTAGCTGCCTACCTGCTTGAGACCGTCCTTCACTTCCACTGTCTTGCCGGTAGCAGTGAACACCTGCTTGCCAGCCTCGTCGTAGATAGTGAATGTTCCCTCCGGGTGCTCGCTATCAACATAACCGATAGTGAACGGTTCGCCGGGCTTGATGGAAGGTTTGGAGAGTTCGATGTCGTCGTTGATTTTGTAGTTTGTCGGCATCATATACTTGCTCCATGCAATTTCAGACTCCGATTTTCTGTCGAGTGATACGGCAGAAACACCGAGACGAACCTTAGACTTGACATCGCCTACAACGGGGATAGCATAGTAGAGACCGCCCCATGATGTCGTTGTGCTCATGAGGATAGGATCCTTGCCTTCCTGCTGTGCATAGAGGCGGTATTCAGAAGCATTGACGTCGATGTTGTAGCAAGGTTCACCGGCTGCCTTGTTGTTCGGCATGCTGAAGATAATCTTACCGTCCATACCGTCCTTGCTGTTGTAGAGCAACTTAGCTGACTCAAACTTTGGTGTGGCAGGTGCTGCGTATGTGCCGCGAACGATAGAGAACTCGCCGAGCAAGAGGTCGAGATTCTGTGAGTTCTTGAAGTGCAGAGCTACGAGAGCAAGATCCTTGCCGTCGAAGTCGGAACCTACGGTAAACTTCTTCTCTACCCACTCTTCATCGTCAGAAATCTGAGTCTTTTCGCAGAGGTTGTAAGAAACGCCAGTGCTTTCGCTACCAACAGCAGAGAGCACGAGGTCGAGGTCTGTGCGACCGCTTGCGAGCTTATACTTGAATGTGATGACATCGCCCTTCTTCAAAGAGTACTGGGTCTTGAAGAGGTGGAGATATTCGTCGGCAGTATTGCCGGAGATGCGTATGGTAGAACCTCCGAAGTAAGCGTCGTCCCATGTGAAGTTGGCTTCGAGTCCTGTAGCAGGAACATCAGCAGCGGTGCGGCCGAGCAACTTCGATGCAAACCACCAACGCCATGTGGGCAGGTAGTCCTGAATACCAACATTGTACCATGACTTGCTGTGCTGACGAACACCGTTCAAGTTGAAGAACTTACCGTTACCGAGATTGAAGTAAGTCACGAGCGGCTCCTCAGAGAGATCCCACGACATGGCGCTGCGTGCGGTCATGAACGAAGCCATACCGTGCCAGCTGTAGTTGTATGCGTTGTAAGCCTGTCTGTCTGCCACGGCAGGAGTGGTGACGGGATTGCGTGAACCGCCACCGAAGTAGCGTTCTGTACGCAGCAGGTAAGCTTCCTGCTTCACTGCGGGGTCAGAGCCAAGCTCACCACGGCTTTCCCAGAACATATTGTAGCTGTGTGCTCCCCAAAGACCTATAGAGATAGGATAATTCTTGAGCAGAGTCCATGAGTTGTACTTAGGCTGACCGCCCTGCATGTTTATACCAGCATAGAGGTCGAGCGGGTCGCGCTTCAAGCTCTTAGCCTTATCAACAGAGCTGGAGAGAAGCGAAGTGTTGTTCCAGTTATAGTTGAAGAACAAAGAGTAGCAGACGCTATTGAAGTCACCGAAGTTCTTGGAGTTATGTCCGGCAAGACCCTTGTCGAAAGTACACTGACCATAGTCGTTGGTACCGTCATACCAGACGTTCTCGAACATCGGGTTCTTCTCCTTCATCTTCTTGTTGAGACTGACATGGAATGTGCGGAGCTTCGGCACGATAGACGATGAAGAGCCACCACTGAACTCAGAGTTGTAGCCCAGACCGTCGATACCGTAATAATTGAAGAATTTGGCAGCCTTATCCACATCTGATTTAGCCAAGCCGGCGAGCATTGAGCTGTATTCAGGCGAGATGCCACCCCATGGAATACTTGCCACGCCGGAAACTGGCACACCGTTCTTATGAGCAACATCGAGGAATGCGCCGGGGATGCGTCCGAGAGGAGCTGTCCAGTCGCCCCAGTGTGTAACGTAGCTCCACATAGAGAACACCTCAGAGTCGAACACACCGTCAGGCAGGGCGTTGAATGTGGGGTTGTTCACGGGAACCCATGCAAGAAGTTTCTTGTCGTTTTCGGCTGTTATATCCGTACGCACCTGAGTGGCGGCGTTGCGGAAACGTGCGCGGGGTTTAACACGTGAGATGAAGAAGTTGTCATCATCAGAAATCTTTGAACCTGGGGTCCAATTGCCAAGCAATGTATGGAAATTTGGGCTGTCTGTGTTTGCGCCAAAATCCACATAGCCTTCACGCAATTCCTGTGCCGATGCACCCAAAGAGCAAAGGACAAGACCTGCTGTAAGCACAAAATGTTTTTTTGCAGACTGTTTCATTTACAATTAATTTTGGTTATTGGATTTGAGTTTTTATCAGTTTTTTTGAGCCGCCGGTATAAGGTACGTTCACCAATGCGCCCGAATTATGCGGACACGAAAACGTTCCATGCCCACATCATTATATTATGAAGACTGACCGACTTTTCAATTGGTTTCGGAATATTTAAGTTGCCGTTAGGCGGTTTTTTATTAGGTTCCAGAATTAAGAAGCCCGGTCGTATTCCTTAAAGGAACCAAGCCTCAAGAATTACTTGCTTACAAAGGTATATAAAATCCTAATACAATTAGGTTTTGTATAAGATTTTTTTATTAAAATTAACAGAGAGGAAAGAGGAGGACTTTCCGTGCAAAGCTGAGTGGCAAAAGATTTATCAAATTTCATTTGGAATTGCCATAATAAGGCAATTTGTATCAAGAACCACCCTCATCCTTTACCTACGATAAGGAGTCCGTTCATGCAATGTGGCAAACGACTCAAACTTTTCCTGTGTCATTTCGCCCCGTGCCCATAAGTCATTCATCTCGTCCTCTGCTTTTCGCGCAAAGAAGTCTGAAATAGCCTGTTTCAAATCTGTTAATGCTTCAGGACTTTTCACCCATTGCATCATATTCAGAATGTCTATCTGAGCATCATTAAGAACTGTTGCTGCCATACTCTGAAATTCTTTATTTTAGGTTCACGTTTATACGACATGTTTTAGCAAAGATAGTAAATTTTCTACCATTTGCACTTTATTTTATGTTAAAATTCATTGCTATCCGGCAAAAGACTTAGAAAACATTGCAAAGGGCTGTTATAAAACAAATTATGAATTGTTTGGACGGTGTTGTCGAGCGGGACGCTCGACCTCCTATGTTAGTAAAAGAAGTTAGAGAAGTTAAAGCCAGGTGCTTTGTTGCCTGCGCAAACAAAAGGAGTATTGGCTCTAACTTCTTTAACTTCTCTAAATTCTCTAAATTCTTTTAATTAAAAAAGAATCTTACTTTCTCACAAGTTTCACAGTGCGCACGGATTTACCGTCCTTCTTCACTGTGAGCACATATATGCCGGCTTTGGCGAGGTGTATGTTCATCACATTGCCCGCATTGAGAGTGGCGGCCTTGCGTGCCTGCATCACACCGGCGGTGTCATACACACCCACCTCGTAGCTGCCAGCCTCGGCGAATTCCACCACTGCGTTCTCGCCCACGGTGTAGGTCTTCACCTCCGCAGCCTCGGTGGTGCCGATGCCCGAAGCGGAAACCTTGATGACTGAGAACGTGCGCTGTGCCGAAGCGATGGAGTTGGCGAGTGTGAGAGTGACGGTGTAGTCGCCGCCCTTGGCATAGGTCACCGTTGCCGAACCAGCCTCACCGTTGCCCTTGGCATCGGCTACGCGTCCGTGAGCTGCCTTCCATGAGGGCAGAGTCTGCACCTTGTAAGCCGTACCCTTGAGGAACGGGCATCCCGACGAGTATGCGGGATCGAGCCACTTGACATTGTATGTGCTGGGCTGCTCGTCGTAAACGCCTCCTTCAACACCTGCCTTTGTACCCACAGCCTTGAAAGCCTTGGCTGTTCCCGACTGCTCTTCGAAGTCCCAGAAGGCTGCTATGCCTGCCGGCAGGTTATTCTTGTCGATGTCGCCCATCGAGAGAGTCACCTCGTCGGCGGTCATTGCCTTGTTCCATACAGCCACGTTATCCACGATACCGTCGATACCGCCGCGTCCGAACGCGTCACCGCCGATGGCGAGCACCATACCGTTCGTGATCTTGTAGATGCCGCTCTGGTAGCCGGGTGCGGTGGTTCCCGTGCGGTTTGTAGAGAGCACTTTCAGTTTCTTGCCGTTCACATAGATGTCGCTTTGGAAGTTGCCGTTGCTGTTATAGTCGAACACCAGTGCCAGGTGCACCCATGAACCTACGGGCAGATTGGCTTTCTCCAGTTTGTACTGCAACTCCGGTCCGCCGTCAATGCCGCGGAAAGTGAAGCATTCTATGTTGCCCTTGACATCGAATGTGGACCAAAGCCATCCCCATTCGCTCTTTGGCCAGCCGTCGGGCTTGCTTGTCACGCTTATGAACTGTGTCACGCCGTCGGCGAGTTTGTTGAGCTTGAGCCAGAAAGAGAGCGAGAAAGGCTTCGCACCCACCACGCCGATGTCGGAGCACTTCACACCGAAGTGTTTCTCCTTGAGGTCGACACCCTGCGAGCTCAAGCCGTCGGCGTTGCGTCCGGTGTATGCCATCTCTATCTTTTCAGCCACATCCACACTCACGTTCTCGTTCTTGCCGTTGGCTGTGAGGCTGTAGATTTCAGGCACGGCACCCACTGCTTCGCCCGACACCTGCACGAAAGAGTTCATCTGGCGTGTCGTCTTCTCCATTCCGGTGAAGTTGCCTTCAGAGTCGTACTGGTTCTGGTTGCCCGTCACAATGAGGTTGTAGCTGCCTATGTCGCTGAGTCCTTCCACGCGCCATGAGTTGCCGCTGCCGCTGCGCAGGACTTTGCCCGAAGCGTCGGCAAGCTGCCATTCGGCTGCCGGATGGTTCTTATCAACATAGCTTATGGTGAATTCTTCGCCCGGCTTGATCACGTTCTTGTCTATCTTCACGTCGTCGTTATATACATAGGTGGCGGGAGCCATGTAGTCGCTCCATGTTATCTCCGACTCGCTCTTCTCGTCGAGCGACACGGCAGACACACCCAGGCGCATCTTTCCATTCACGTCTCCAGGCACGGGAATGGCATAGTAGAGTCCTGCCCACGATGTCGTCGTACCCATAAGCACCTTGTCGTGTCCTTCCTGCTGTGCGTAGAGGCGGAAGTGTGAGGTCTTCACATCGAGGTTGTAGCAGGGTTCTCCTGCCGCCTTGTTGTTGGGCATGTTGAAGATTATCTTTCCGTCCATACCGTCCTTGCAGTTGTAGAGCAGCTTGGCCGATTCCAGCTGTGGCTTGGCAGGTGTGGCGTATGTGCCGCGGACGATGGAGAATTCGCCGAGCAGGAGGTTGATGTTCGTCGCGTTCTTGAAGTGCAGAGCCACGAGAGCGAGGTCCTTGCCGTCGAAGTCGGAGCCTACGGTGAATGTGCGTGTCACCCATTCCTCGTCGTCGGCCTCCTGCGTCTGCTTGCAGAGGCTGTAGGCAGTGGGTTTGTCTTCGCTTCCCACGGCAGAAAGGAGGAGTTCCACATCAGAGGTGCCGGCAGCGAGTTTGTACTTGAATGTTATGACATCGCCCTTCTTCAGAGAGTACTGGGTCTTGAAGAGGTGCAGGTATTCTTCGGGAACGGAGCCTGAGATGCGCACGGTGGAACCGCCGAAATAAGCGTCGTCCCATGTGAATGAGGCGTCAAGTCCGTGTCTTGGCACATCGGCGGCGTTGCGTCCGAGCAGTTTTGTAGCGAACCACCAGCGCCATGTGGGCAGATAGTCCTGCACACCTATGTTGTACCACGACTTGTCGTGCTGGCGCACTCCGTTCAGATTGAAGAACTTTCCGTTACCGAGGTTGAAGTGCGTGATGAGCGGTTCTTCCGCCAAATCCCACGACATCGCGCTTCGTGCCGTCATGAACGACGACATACCGTGCCATGTGTAGTTGTAGGCATTGTATGCCTGCACGTCGTCCACAGCAGGACAGTTGGCGGGGTTGCGTGTGCCGCCGGTGAAGTAGCGTTCGGTGCGCAGCATGTAGGCATTCTGCTTCACTGCGGGGTCGGAACCGAGTTCGCCGCGGCTTTCCCAGAACATATTATATGTATGTGCGCCCCAGAGACCTATCGAGATGGGATAGTCCTTGAGAAGTGTCCATGAGCTGTACTTGGGTTGGCCGCCCTGCATGTTTATACCTGCATAGATGTCGAGCGGGCTGCGCTTCAGGCTCTCCGCCTTTGTGACAGATTTAGAGAGGGTTGAAACTCTGTTCCAGTTGTAGTTAAAGAACAGAGAGAAGCAGCTATTGGTGGCATCGCCGAAGTTCTTGGCGTTGTGTCCGGCGAGTCCCTGGTCGAACTGTATCGTAGTCGTTGGTGCCGTCGTACCAGATGTTCTCAAACAACGGGTTCGTCTCCTTCATCTTCTTGTTGAGGTTGATGTGGAATGTGCGGAGCTTCGGCATCACCGTGCTTCCGTTGTTGAACTCGGAGTTGTAGCCCAGACCGTCGATACCGTAATAGCGGAAGAACTTGGCGGCCTTATCGACATCAGCGTTTCCCAGGCCGGCGAGCATATAGTAATAGTCGCCAGAGAGTCCGGCGTTAGGGATTCCCGCCACACCCGACACGGGCACGCCGTTCTTGTGTGCCACATCGAGGAATGCGCCGGGGATGCGTCCCAGAGGAGCCGACCAGTCGCCCCAGTGTGTGACATAACTCCACATGGAGAACACCTCGGAGTCGAACACTCCGTCGGGCAGTGCGTTGTAGTCGGGGTTGTTTATCGGCACCCATGCCAAGAGCTTCTTGTCGTTGATTGTTCAACAAAGGCAAGGGACTCTTCAAGAAAGACAAGGGCAGCCCATCAGGCAAGAACAGTCAATCAGACAAGAGCAGCAAGGCTTCAGAGAAAGCGCCAGTGGACGACGGCAGTATGCCGGAGAAATAAACTGTCCGACGTTAGCGAGTGAGTTTTTTATAACGGGAGTCAGCAGAAGTTATCGGAAGTTAAAGGAAGATAGCGGACAATAGCATAACCCATTGAAAACAATGGTATTGTCCGTTACCTTCCATCCGCCGTAGGCGGATTAACTTCCGATAACTTCTGCTGACTCCCGTTTTGACACGCCCGCGTGTATATACACCATACAGATTTTTACGAGTTTGTACCAACGATAGGAGGTCGAGCGTCCCGCTCGACAACACAAAGCAAGTTTGCCATTATGCGCTCGGCTCTGCAAGGCCGAGCGCATAATGAGTTCTAAACTCCTGACTCCTCAACCTTTTTCCCAACTCCACCTGTCACCAATTCAGAATCTTGCTCTTCTTACCTCCCACGCTCACCACATAGCAACCCTTGCCGGGAAGCGTTGTCCGTACGCTGCCGTCTTCCGCCACGCAACGCTGCACCAGAGTGCCGTTGGTGTTGAAGACTTCCACAAGTGCGTCATGCCCGGCACCGCTAACGCTAAGCACGCCGTTACGGCACGACACGGTGGCGGTAACATCGCAATGGAGGTCGGCAACGGAAGTGGAGGAGTTGGCAAGAACATCATAGCTTATCTCACGATTCTGAATGTCGCTGCGGTAAGCGGACGAAACACTGCCCGCCGGCAACACGAATCTGTAACGGACGCCTTCATCAAGTGTAACCACCTTACCAAAGTCCCAACACAGAACGCTTGTCCCAGAGAAATTGTTTATAGTGAAGTCACACGTTTCTGCCAACACATCATTGCGATACAGCATAATTCTTGCACCGTCCTTCTTCTCAAGCATCAAATCGAACAGCATCCTGCCATCCGACAGTGACGGAGTAATCTCCGGGAAAGCCTCCAACGCATAGTTGTTTATGAAGCTGTCCATTACATAATACTTCTTCTTCACCTCGCCTACAACATTCTCTGGGGCAGACTGCTGATAAACGCTTCCCCCTACAAGCACAAGCCAAAAAGGTTTGCCAGCAGTTATGTAACAGTTGTCACCAAAGTCGTATGAAACTTTCCGTCCATCGACGGTCAAAGAACTTGTAGCCACAACACCGTTCTCATCGCGCACTTCCACCTTGGCATTGTCTGTTACGCCTACCGGCTCCGAAAACACCAAGCAACCCGACTTCACGGGGATGTCCGTTACTACATCGTCACGGAAGTTATAAGCAAACGTGAAGTCCTTAAGCACGAAATCATTCTCGTATCCCACAGGAGAATCCTCGCCAAGTCCTATCACTTCGAAGCATACCTCACGATTCATAATGTCGGTACGATGCGACGACGCGACACTGCCGGCAGGAAGAACAAACTTATAATGTATGCCCTTGTCAAGAAACACCTCCTTACCGAAATCCCATACCAGATAACCGGAACCGTCGAAAAAGTCAATCCGAGTGTTACACTTTTCCACCAAGATTCCGTCACGGTACAGCAGCATCGCCGCATCCGTCTTCTTCATGACAGACATATTGAAGTTCAACTGTCCCGCTTGCAGCGATTTCATCTTTTTGGGGAAGTCCCTCACCGATGATTCCGCAAAACTGTCCATCACACGATACTCTTTCCTTATTTCATCAGTTACCAGTTCATGAGTGGTAAGCTTATAGACGCTGCCTTTCGCAAGCACCAACCAGAAGCGACTGCCTTTCGGCAGATTGTAATCCTTGCCGAAGTCGAAGGACACCTCACGCTTATATGCTTGCAGCGCACTCGTCGCCACAACTCCATTCTCATCACACAGTTCCACCTTGGCACTGTCCGTCAGACCGACATATCGTGAAAAAAGAACATGTCCGGACCTTACCGGCATGTGAGTCTCCTTGTTGTCGAGCATATTGTTGTCAAATACGAACTCTTTCACAACAAAGTCACCATTATCCGATGCAAAGGTCTGCAACGGATTTATGAAGAAAAGGAAAAGGAGAAGATACAGGTAGTTCATAAATCTTGATTTTTCCATAAATCGTAGGTTTTCCGTTAATAGTGCGGTAAAGATACGAAGATTTTTTGGAAGGGGAATGGTTTTAGTGAGAATTTGAAAAAGGAGAAGCGAAAAAGGAGTTAAAACAAAAAAAGCGAAGGCATTGTGATTTTTTAGAATACAGGAGTTAAGAATATAAGAATACAGGAGTTAAGAATGCAGAAGTTAAGCCAAATGCTTTGCCAATCATAGGAGGTCGAGCGTCCCGCTCGACAACA
>OIWU01002338.1_pt1 | contig 16291 bp, 18 predicted proteins | sample 1587711 | NCBI WGS metagenome assembly OIWU01 (sample SAMEA3888909, study PRJEB22519) | human gut metagenome | biome: human gut; feature: human-associated habitat; material: faeces | place: Denmark | collected 2010 | reverse complement strand
CAGCCGGAAGAAATTCTCACATTTTTCTCAAACGAATATTCCATCTGCATTTCCATCAGAAATCGAAAGACATGATCTTTTTGATATATTACTTCTCACGACAAGGGGGACTGCCCGCTTCAAGCGACAGTCCCTCTTTTTCGTTCATAGGTTCTATAATGTTTATTCCGTCTTTAATGCACGCATGGAATTTAAGATCGCAATGACAGATACTCCGACATCTGCAAACACTGCTTCCCACATGTTCGCCACACCAAACGCACCGAGAACCAGCACGATCGCTTTGACCGCCAGTGCAAAGACGATGTTCTGCTTTACAATGCCGAGTGTCTTTCTGGAAATCCGCACGATCGATGCAATCTTCCGGATGTCGTCGTCCATCAGAACCACATCTGCCGCCTCAATCGCCGCGTCAGATCCCATGCTTCCCATCGCAATACCGATGTCCGCTCTGGTGAGCACCGGCGCATCGTTGATACCGTCACCGACAAATGCCAGCTTTTCTTTCTCGTTCTCTTCTTTTAACAGACGCTCCACCTGTGCCACCTTATCCTGTGGGAGCAGTTCTGCATGCACCTCGTCGATGCCGAGTTCCGCAGCGATTCCCTCTGCCGCTTCTTTTCTGTCACCGGTCAGCATGACACATTTCTTCACACCCACTTTCTTCATGGAGGCGATCGCTTCTTTTGCTCCGTCCTTTACCGTATCGGCAATCACAATGCTTCCGAGGAATTTTCCTTCTCTTGCCACATAGACAACGGTTCCGATGTTCTTGCACGGCTCATAGAAAATTGCTTTTTCCTTCATCAGCTTCTCATTGCCGATGAGCACATTTCTTCCGTCGATTCTGACACTGATTCCGTGCCCCGCCACTTCCTCGGCGTCTGCGATACGGTTCATGTCAAGTTCTTTTCCATAGGCTTCCCGGATGGATGCCGCAATCGGGTGATTCGAGTATCCCTCGCCGAGCGCCGCAATCTCTAAAAGTTCTTCTTTACTTCCCTCAGCCGGCAGAATCTCAGAAACCTTGAATTCGCCCTTTGTCAGCGTACCCGTCTTGTCAAAGACAATCGTTGTCATTTCAGCTACAGCTTCGAGATAATTGCTTCCCTTTACAAGTACGCCCACCTTCGACGCCGCGCCGATTCCGCCAAAGAATCCCAGCGGCACAGAGATCACAAGCGCGCACGGGCAGGAGATAACAAGGAAAATGCAGGCTCTCTGAATCCAGTCGCTCCATCCTCCGCCGAGAATGAGTGGCGGCAGAATTGCCAGAATCACCGCACCGATCGTGACAACCGGTGTATAATATTTTGCAAAACGCGTGATAAAGTTTTCCACGCGTGCCTTTTTGCTGCTCGCGTTTTCCACAAGTTCCAGAATCTTTGCAACGGTGGAGTCATCGAACTCCTTGGTCGTCTGTACTTTCAGCGTACCGCTTCCGTTGACACAGCCGCTGATGATCTCATCTCCGGCTACCGCCTTGCGCGGAACCGATTCTCCGGTCAGCGCCGCTGTATCAATGAAGGACTCCCCTTCCAGCACAATGCCGTCCAGCGGAATACGCTCACCCGGTTTTACCACGATCACGCTGCCGACCTCCACATCATCCGGGTCGACCTGCGTCAGTTTTCCGTCCACCTCAATGTTGGCATACTCCGGACAGATGTCCATCATCGCTGAGATCGACTGTCTGGACTTGCCGACCGCATAGCCCTGGAACAGCTCACCCACCTGGTAAAACAGCATAACCGCAACTGCTTCCGAGTATTCCTTCACGCCAAACGCGCCAAACGTCGCCACCATCATCAGGAAGTTTTCATCAAACACCTGTCCATGGCTGATATTTCTTACCGCTTTATATACAATGTCATATCCGATGACCAGGTAAGGCACCAGATAGATGACAAATAATATCCATGTATTGATTCCTTCCAATGCCCCCGTATGCTCCGCCACCATCAGGGCTGCGAACAGGACAAAGGATATGATGATCCGAACCAGCATCCGTTTCTGTTTCTTCGTCATACCACACACCTCGCTTTTGATTTTCATAAACATATAAACATTTGTTTATATGTATTCCTTTTTCTAAGCCTGCGCGCCTTCCGGCACACAGGCTTTCATAGAATTGTCTTTCGTTCTCTGTCAGGCACACGCCCGTGTTATTACATTAAGATCTTGCAGTCCGGCTCTACTTTTGCGCAGACGGAAACGACTTCTTTCATGATGTCGTCGAACTTGTCATCCTCTGCATCTACCGTCATCTTCTGTGTCATGAAGCTGACATTTGCATCATTGACGCCCGGAATCTTTTTGATTGCCTCTTCCATTTTTGCTGCGCAGTTTGCACAATCCAGATCCTCTAATTTGAATTTTTTCTTCATCGTCTTATCCTTCCTTTCTTTTTCTTTCTTATACAATATATTTTTCGTTGTACATATCCCGTTTCTAACAGTACATACCGTCTGCTACTCCTCGATATGTTCTCTGCCCTGGGCGATGATCGTCCTCACATGCCCGTCCGCCAGTGAATAAAACACGGACTTTCCTTCTCTTCTGCTGCGCACCAGCTTCGCCTGCTTTAAAATCTTAAGCTGATGGGATATTGCCGACTGCGTCATATGAAGTGCTTCCGCAAGATCACATACACACACTTCCGCTTCAAATAATACAAACAGGATTCGAATTCTGGTAGAATCTCCAAAAACTTTAAAAAGTTCCGCCAGATCATATAATTCCTCTTCCTCCGGCATCTGATCGCTCACAATCTTCAGACGATCCTGATGAATCTCCACACTCTCGCAACATTCCAGTTCTGCTTCAGACAACTTCTCACCCTCTTTCCTTCAAACATATGAACAACTGTTTATATGTTTATAATATGCTCTGCCATACACTTTGTCAAGCATCATTTTTACAACTTCTGGAAAAAGATCAAATAAAAGAAGGCTGTCGGCAAACGACCTCGATTCGTCTGCCAGACAGCCTCCTTAGCAATGTGTATGCTTTGTATGTGGTTGGCTAGTTAGTTTTATCTAACTGCATTTACTATAGCACAATCCGTCTTCTATAGCAATACTGCTTATTGAAAACTATTCTCATTTGCTAATTCTTCTTAGCTTCTGCCTTCGCCAGAAAACGCTCATTGTCGATGATAAATCTCTCGTGCGTTCCCTCGCCGATCACTCCGGCTGCATCGTATGCCTTTACCTCAAATACAAGCCGCTTTCTGTCCACCTCAACCAGCTTTGTCTCGCAGGTCACCTCCATGCCGACCGGTGTGGCTGCCACATGTTTTACATTCATCAGCGTACCAACCGTTCCTGCTCCCTCTTCCAGTTCATCCGCCACACTTTTGTATGCCGTATTCTCCATCAGGGCAATCATTGCCGGTGTCGCAAATACCGGAAGCGTACCGCTTCCCATCGCCTGCGCTGTCTTTTCCTCTGTCACTGTAATCGTCTGTTTTCCTGTAATTCCAATCTGCATTATTTGTCAATCCTCGCTTTCTCCGTATACTACAGAAGGAATCCTGCCGGATTCCTTCCCTTGTTGCTACTATAACATTTTATGTGCTCTTTGTCTATTTATAGTCCGTAACTGGCAACCATATTTGCAAATTCCTGTGAGTTTGCAAAACCCCAGAATACGGTTTCTCTGGAGGTACCGTTGTTCAGCTGGTTCACCCAGTCATTCAGTCCGGCGTCGTCATACGAGCGGCCGAAAATACCGCGGTAGAGCATCTTGACATCATCGCTGTTCGAGAGGTTCATGTTAATGCACTCCTGTGAGAATACAAAACCGTATGCCACATTTTCCATTCCATATCCGCTGTTAATGCGTCCGCTCCAGTCATTTAAACCGTTCACATCATAGTTGCGTCCCAGAAACTCAGTGTAATTTCTTGCCACAAAGCGTATCACATTGTAATTCTGATCCCTGTTCTCGGTCAAGGTGACGGTTCCTCTCTGAATCTCATAGGTATTGCAGAGATTTCCAAATTCTACGGAATCCGTGAACTGCTGGAACACATACAGTCTGGATACGCCGTTGCCCAGGCGTGTCACCCAGTCCGCTTTTCCGCCCTCATCCGACGCACGTCCCATCAGGCTCAAATATAAATGTTTCACATAATCCGCATCGCTGTAATTCTTGTTCTGGAATTCCTCACTGAACAAAAAGCCGTATGCCACTTCCGCTCCTGTTCTACCGTTGGTCAGTTCCTGTGCCCAGTAGTCCAACTCGCTCTGTGACGCTGTTCTGCCAAGCGCATTTTCATATAAAAGCGAAGCAAAATGCTGCTTTCCTGTCAACGCTGTTCCCGTGTCGCCGCTGTTTCCGCCATTGTCACTGTCGTTTCCTGTGTTTCCGCCGGTATTGCCACTATCCGTTCCGCCGGTTCCGGTATTGCCACTATCCGGATTTCCCGAACCAATCTCCACAGTAATCTCCATATTCTGCGAGATGGTCATCGGCCAGCTTGTAATCTGCTTCCGGCTGCCTGTGCCATCCGTATAATAATACCGGTAGGTGCAACCACTCCTCGTCTCTATCCAGACCGGCTTCTGCAGTGTTCCCATCGTATAAGTCTTATAACTGGAATTTGCACCAGGTCCATAATACGTAACCGTATATGGAGTACCGAGGCTCACAAATGTTCCGCTCGTACCATTTGAGAGCAGCTTATCCGCTACCGCATGGTTCTCCGTTGTCTCATATCCATATACCTTTTTTGCCCGTGTTTCTGTATAAGAATCATTGTCCACAATAGATAATGACGGGGACAAATATACCTCTTCCAGATTACAGCAGCCCCGAATCCAGCTTGATTCCAGCGTCTGGACGCTGTCTGGCATCACAAGCTTTTTCAAATTATTTCTATCGCAAAGTGAAAACATTTTCAGCGTTATGGTTCCGTCTAAAATAGTGTACTCTGTATCCTCTCCATAATAATACAGCAGAGTCTCACATCCCCGATAAATTTGATTCCCATTTGCCGGGTAAGATACAGACTGATCATGCTTATAGAGTCCACCTTTTCCATCAAGGTAAAACTTGGTATTCTGCGGTGAAACTGTTATGCTGCTGATATTTGTATTCCAAAATGCTCCGGACATCAGTGTCTCAAGAGCTGCCGGAATATAAAAAGATGTCAGTGCTGTACCTGAAAAAGCATATTGCCAGACATACTTGCACTGTTCCGGAAGTGTTATATCACTTAAATTGGAACAATTCATGAATGACCAGTAACCAACCTCTTTTAACGAGTCTGGAAGTACAACCTTCTGAAGCGACGTATTGCTGTCCATGGAACAGTCTTCCAATTTGGTCACTCCATTCGGAACCGTAAAAGTCGATGCTGTCTTTTTTTACGGATATTTTCCCAGAGTCGTCATATTTTTATTATACAGTACGCCATCCACATCCTTATAGGACTGGTTGGCACTGTCAACATAAATTCCCTCCAGTTCGCATACGTCTTCACCGTCTTTAAATACATTAAGAGATGCCGGCAGCCAGAGTTTCTTCAGCGTCGACATACTAAATGCCTGCTGACCAATCGACTGGATACCCTCGCTTACCGTCACTTCCTCCAACACTTTGTTATTATAAAATGCTGAACTGCCAATACCGGAAACACTCTTCCCGTCAATCGTCGCCGGTACCGTTACCTTCTTTTCCGTTCTGGAGTAGCCGGTAATGGTAAGTGTTCCATTACTGTTCGTCTCATAGGACCATCCATCTGCCGTCTGCGCCCCTGCGCCACGCACTTCCTCCTGTGCGTATACGGTCTGAATGTCAGCGCCCAGCGTTGCAAAACCAAGCGCCATGCCATACCGTGACTACTCCTGCCATACGCCATATTCTCTTCATAACCTTTTCTCCTTTGCATATTCGTGCATATTTATTCTTTTTTCATTGTAGCATGTTTTCCCCCATCGTAAATTACGTGACTTATTTTCTCATATAATGTCTTTCTAATAATGTCTTTTTGCATCCCATCATCTTCCTGCAGATCCATACAGCTTTATGTATCCCGCTGCATTTATTTACAGATGATCTATAACTCTGAGTTTTCGGGTCTACAGCCGGTAAAATACGCCGTGAGACCCGTTTTCCGAAATATTTTGATCATTTTCTCTACCTACAAGACCGTTCTCGGGTCTACAGCCGATAAAATACGTCGTGAGACCCGAAATTTTACAATTTCCGGGTCTCACGACGCATTTTTTTCTTCCAGTGCCCAAAAATCATAGATTTATCCCTTTTTTCCCTCTTATCAATCGGTTTTCGGGTCTCACGCATCTATTTCCCCTCTGTAGACCCGCACCTGCCTCCGCCAGGCTTTCCCATAAACGTTTTCTTTAAAAGAAATGATCCCGGAACACACTGTTGTATGCCCCGGGATCTATCTTGGCGGATGACTCCGCATTATTCATATGACTTCGCCATGATACTTCTCACATGATGTCCATTCAGATAGCCACATGCCAGAAGTCCCGACTGGATGATCTGATTCCACTTGCTGCTGGAGAGCTCCACAATCGTGTTGTCGTCAAATTCGATCGTACATGCATTTTCCATCTCGCAATCCTGATCGCAGGTAATGCGATACATATTCTTTCTGCTGATGGCTCCGATCTCCTCTAGCGTATTCACCATGCGGTAGACGGTCGCCGTACCGATCTTGTCATCCAATCTGGATGCCTTGTAGTAGATTTCCTTACAGCAGGAGCAATCCTCCTCCAGTATAATATCCAGAAGCATCAGGCGCTGTTTGGTAATGCGGCAGCCGCGCTCTTTTAACTTCTGTATGATATTTTCCTTCTGCATCTGGGTTCTCAGATATCTTCTGTCCTGTTCCACTTAAGAACAATGTCCTCCGCAGTTTTTACAATCGCCGCCGCACTGCAGGGATTTTCCGTTCTTTTTGTCATGAATCATGCTGCGCACGATCAGGCACACAACGATTACCAAAATTGCTCCTACAACAAATGTTCCCATATCGATCCCCCGCTTTCTGCCGAATTACTTTGCCTTTACAGCACTCTTTACGTTTACGTTCAAAGTCTCGCTCTCCTTGTACGGACGGAACAGCAGATAAATGAATCCGATCACACAAAGGAATGCTACGACTGTACCGAATCCAAAATGTCCGGTTGTGATCAGTGTACCAATCTGGTAGATGCACATGGAAACAATGTAAGCCAGACCACACTGATATCCGATTGCAAACCAGAACCACTTTGTATTGTTCATCTCTCTCTTGATTGCTCCCATAGCTGCGAAGCACGGTGCGCATAAGAGGTTAAATACCAGATAGCCATATGCTGCGATTGGTGTCATAACGCTTGCCAGGTTGCCCCAGAACTCTGCACCATCTTCTGCTACTTCTGCGAAACCGAACAGCATACCGAATGTTGCAACGACGTTCTCTTTTGCGATCAGACCGCTGACTGCTGCAACTGCCATCTTCCAGCCGTTGCCGCCCTGTGTCCATCCAAGCGGTGTGAAGATCCATGCGATTGCGGAACCGATCTTTGCAAGAACACACTCAGCCTGTGCTGCCTCAAGTGCCGCACCTTCCAGATCGCCGAAATCAAGCATTCCGAAGGATCCGTCTGCCCATCCGAAGTTCATTAAGAACCACAGGATGATGGTAGATAATGTGATGATGGTACCTGCCTTCTTGATGAAGGACCATCCACGCTCCCACATGCTGCGGAGAACGTTGCCGACGGTCGGCCAGTGGTATGCCGGAAGCTCCATAACGAACGGTGCCGGATCACCAGCGAACATCTTTGTCTTCTTTAAGATAATACCGGAGCATACGATTGCTGCAACTCCTACAAAATATGCGCTCCATGCAACCCATCCTGCATTGTCAAAGAATGCACCTGCGATCAATGCGATGATCGGAAGCTTTGCACCACACGGAATAAAGGTGGTTGTCATAACTGTCATTTTACGGTCACGGTCATTCTCAATCGTTCTGGAAGCCATGACACCCGGTACGCCACATCCGCTTCCGATTAACATCGGGATGAAAGATTTACCGGAGAGACCGAACTTGCGGAAGATACGATCCATGATAAATGCAACACGTGCCATATATCCACAGGACTCTAAGAATGCCAGGAATAAGAAAAGCACAAGCATCTGCGGTACGAAACCAAGTACAGCACCGACACCGGAGATAATACCGTCTACGATAAGACCTGTCAGCCATGCTGCACAACCTGCATTCTCAAGCAGTGACTGTGCGCCCGGAATGATCCACTCGCCGAACAGGGTATCGTTGGTCCAGTCGGTCAGGATGGCTCCGACTGTAGTAACAGATACATAGTAAACTAAGAACATGACTACGGCGAAGATCGGGATTGCAGCCCAGCGGTTGGTTACTACACGGTCGATCTTATCCGATGTGGACAGCTTCTGGCTGTTCTTCGGCTTTGTCACGCACTCGCCGATGATGGAAGAAATATATACATAACGCTCATTGGTAATGATACTCTCGGTATCATCATCAAATGCATCCTCCAGCTTCTTGATCTCGTAAGACACATCCGGAATGCTCTTCATCTGCTCGCCGATCTTGTCATCACGCTCTAAGAGCTTGATAGCGAAGAATCTCTTCTGCGCCTCATCTACACTTGATCCAAGCTTTGCTTCCACTTCATGGATCACATCTTCAACCTCTTTCGAGAATTCATGTACCGGAGTTACCACACCCTTCTGCTGTGCAAGTGCCACTGCCTTTTCTGCGGCCTTCGTGATGCCGGTTCCCTTCAATGCGGAGATCTCAACAACCTCACATCCAAGCTTCTGGCTGAGCTTGTCGATATGTACCTTCTCACCGGTCTTCTCTAAGATATCAACCATGTTGACTGCCATGATAACCGGAATACCAAGCTCCATGATCTGTGTGGAGAGGTAAAGGTTACGCTCGATGTTCGTGCCATCCACGATATTGATGATCGCATCCGGGCGCTCACCGATCAGGTAATTTCTTGCTACCACTTCCTCCAGTGTATACGGAGATAAGGAATAGATACCCGGTAAGTCCATGATGGTGACGTCCTTATGTCCCTTCAGCTTACCTTCCTTCTTCTCAACTGTAACACCCGGCCAGTTACCTACGAACTGGTTGGAACCCGTAAGCGCGTTAAACAGTGTTGTCTTACCGCAGTTCGGGTTACCTGCTAATGCAATTTTAACTGCCATTTTCTGCTCCTCTTTTCCCGCAGCGATTTGTCTGCGTTATCTTTCTTTTATCATTTTCTCCGATTTTGATTAGTCCGTGCTAACCTATCATCAAAAAAAATTACTCGACTTCGATCATTTCCGCATCAGCCTTACGCAGGGACAACTCATATCCTCTGACCGTGACCTCTACCGGATCTCCAAGCGGTGCAACCTTTCTTACATAGATATCCACACCCTTAGTGATACCCATATCCATGATACGTCTCTTGACCGGACCCTCTCCTGTCAGCTTCTTCACCTTGACAGTCTGCCCGCAGGCAACTTCCTTTAATGTCTTCATACTCTGCTCCTTCTCTGTATAGTTCATCATAGCATTGCCTATGTCTATACCATAATCTTGTTCGCCATATCTTTTCCAATGGCAACTCTGGAATCCTTGACATTGACGATCATGTTGCCGCCTGTCTGGGAAATGACTGTCACCGTACCACCGGTCACGAACCCGAGATTCTCCAAAAACTTTCTGGTTTCTTCCTTACCGCCGACTTTTTTGATGATATTCGGCTCTCCCTCTTTTACCATAGATAACGGCATCATTTCATCCTCTTCCTTCGTTCTTGTTGTTGATAATCATTTTCACTTCTATTGCATTGGTTAGTATAATCTAACGTTAGTTAGTTGTCAATAACATTGTTGAAAAATTTTATCAATAATTATGGTATTGGAAATATTTGTTAGATCTTACATTTTTTATTCTTTTGAAAGCGGGACTGTATATCATTTTACTATATTTATCTTTATTACGAATACGAAAAAAACGCTTAGGCTGTGAATCCTAAGCGTTTTTTTCGTATTCGTAAATTATTTTAAATCTCACTTCCATTTGTTTCAATCACATGCTTATACCAATAGAAGCTATCCTTCTTGTAACGATTATAAGTACCTTTTCCATAGTCGTCCGCATCTACATATACAAATCCATATCGTTTTGTCATCTCAGAAGTTGTGGAACTTACGAGATCAATCCATCCCCAATAAGTAACACCAAATACATCCACACCATCCTTTATGGCTTCTTTTATCTGCTTTAAATGCGCCTCTACAAATTCGATACGTCCCTGATCGTGAATCTGATGATTGCTGTCCATACTTTCATACATACCGATCCCAAACTCAGCTATAAATATCGGAAGTCCATAGCGGGTATAAAGCTGATTTAATGCTATTCGCAATCCAACCGGATCAATAGACCAGCCCCAGTCTGTCATCTTCAGATAAGGATTATTCCGGCTCTGATCAGGAAGCAGCCCCGTAAACTTCATAGGTTCGCCCTGATACTCAGAAATATTGGACATATAATAACTAAATGATAGGAAATCCGCTTTTCCTTTCTTCAATGTTTCAATATCTTCCGGCGAGTAGTTTCTTTTTATGTTTTTCTGCTCGAAATACCGGTCCAGATAATACGGAACCACACCCTTGCATTGAATATCATAGAAATAATAGTTGAGGTTCATATCAAATATCTGCTGCAGAGTATCTTCCGGTCTCACAGTTTTCGGATAGTACACATGCTTCCATACCATATTTCCCGCAAGAGCTTCAGGCGCAATCTCATGTACAAGAATCACTGCTTTCGCACTGGCCAGAAGCATATTATGTACAACCTCAAACGTAAGCTGTTCTTCGTCTAATCCCTTTAACGAATGATCACGCATAGCTCCCGAGCAGGTAGAAAGACTCTGAAGACTCATATTGATTTCATTAAACGTCAACCAGTATTTTACTTTTTTATGATATCTTTCTACGATAGTCCGGACATATTTTTCAAACAATGTAATCGTTTCTCTTGACTCAAAGCCATTCAGCTTTTCGCAGACTGGCAGTGGGAAATCGTAATGTAACATAGTGACCAACGGCTCAATACCATATTTGTGACACTCATCAAAAACCTTGTCATAGAATGCCAGTCCCTCTTCGTTAGGTTTTTCTTCAAATCCCGTCGGGAAAATCCGTGACCACGATATGGACATACGAAACACTGAAAATCCCATTTCCGCCATCAATGCAATATCTTCTTTATAATGATGGTAAAAATCATTTCCCCATCTTTTCGGGAATATATAGGTATCTTCATGCGCTTTTGCCTCTTGCAGGGATGCGTAAGTCTGCTCGAAGGTAGCCTCATCCGCCCGCCGCTCATTTGGTGCTACATATTTCAGGAAATCGGTATTTGCAAGCCCTCTGCCGCCCTCATTATAGGCGCCCTCGATCTGATTGGCTGCCGTCGCTCCTCCCCAAAGGAAACCCTTTTTGAAACTTTTCTCTCCCATGTTACTTTTCCCCCTTTTTCATATTATTCAGGCACTGATACAGAATAGAAATCATATACTGTTCGCTTTCAACCGTCATCAGTGTATCCTGTGCATGGGAAAATAACACCGTCATAGGAACGCTGTCTCCCTCTGCTTCATTCTGGAGGACAGATGTCTGCGCCTTATGCGCCTCTACCAATTCCGCAGAAGCTTTCTTTAGAAGCTCCTCCACTCCGTCCAAATCCAGAGCCGATAATTTGGTTCCTGCTTTCCGAATATAATCCCGGGCATCTCCCGCATGCATAATGACATTCATCGCTACCTGAACTAATTTTTCGTTATCCATTTGTCTCCTCTTTTCTTAAAGCATTTACTTCCTGTTCATTCTCCAGTTCCTGTTTTTCATAAACTTTGAAAAACGGAAGATATATCAAATAAGTCAGTACAAATAAAACCGCCCAAAGAATAATACCACGAAAATCGCTGTTTACCATAAAGGTGGAAATAGGCTGTGGCAGGAAGTTCATCATCATGGCAACTGCCGGAATAGACACCAGTCCCAGTTTAAATACAATATAGGTAATCGTAGGAACAACAAAGGATACTGTCATATATCCAAGCATCATAACCGGATTTAAAACAACCGGCAGACCATACATAACCGGCTCGTTGATATTAAAAATAGAAGAAGCAATCGCCGCTTTTCCAATGGTACTGATTTTCTTTGACCTGGAACGGATCATCAAAATGTTCAGTGGAAGTGTACATCCCAATCCTCCCAGACAACACCAGCCCATGAAAACCAATTCATCGGTAGCAATATAGATCGGAGCCTGGCCTGCTGCCACAGCAGCCGCATTTGCCGCAATATTAGTCAGATACAACGCACATACGATGGGCCAAACCGTCCACGCCGAGAGTCCACAGCAATAACACAATGCCATAATCATATAGAAAAGCAGGAATCCCAGATAAGTATTTCCGATTGCCGCAAGCGGACTGAACACTTTTTCCAACAGTGAAAATAAATCCACGTTCTGTCCAATGATGATACATACTAAAATCAAAACAAAAATGATCAGAATAGACTCAAACCATACAACCACTACCGACGGAAGAGAACTGTCCTTCTTAAACAGACCATGTTTAAAGTAAGCAGAAAACAGCCAGCCAATCACCAGCCCCATGACCATTGCTACTGTCATGCCTCCCGTCCCAACATAGCCGGAGTTTATTACGAGATTTCCATCCACATACTGAGGATTTGCCAGTGCAATCAATGCAGATACAGACGCAAATCCCGTTATCATTTTTTGCTTCTGAAGCTTCTTGCTTTCCATAATCGTATAAGGAATCAAAAACGCCATAAAAATGGAAATCAGCCCAAAGGAAAAAGAATTGATCAGGCTCAGATCCGGAAGCCATGGAGCAAAGTTCCGAAACGTATTAACCAGACTTGCCAATGAACCAACCATAATCATAGGCAAAATTATCGTAAAACACACCTGCAGCGCATGCATATACGGGTTCTGCATAAACTTCTGCATTTTCTGTGAAAATGGACCTGCCAGCCAATCCTGTAATTTCATATAAAATTTCATCTGTACTCCTCCTTCTCAAATCAGATTTTTCGCAAGCTCGAAACATTTTGTTCCATCCAGTGTGGAAAATGCATAATTGTCAATGATCGCATATTTTTTCCCATGTTCCTCACAGGTTTCACGAATCATCTCCTCATTACATTTCATCTGAGGCGCTGCCAGTACCACATCAAAGTCATCAATGACCTCCGACAGTTCTGTATAACTGTAGGCTTCCGTGTCTACATCATACCCCTGGGCTTTTCCTGCTTTTCCTGTCCGCGATGCAATCATTCCGCTGGATACGCCGTTTCCGCAAATAAACAAAATCCTCATTACATTATCCCCTTCCTCTGTTATATTTTTGATGAATTCATTATCCATTATTTTCAAACTTATATCTATCCTCCGAGCTTCCTACCCACTAGGAAAGGAATGGATTGATATAGATAATCTCTTATATTATAATAAATAAAATTAAATTTATAAGAATTATAGATTTGGTTAATAGAATATTTATTTTTGTACAATTTATTGTATAAGATTGTATAAGATTGTACTTTTTATGTATTTTTTTGTTGATGTATATCAAATTGCTATGTCGGAATATAAGTTTTGTATTAGCATAATTGCATAAATATAAAAATAGCATTGAAAAAATCGTAAAATTGACCAATGGTCATTTGTGCAAAGGTAGTAAACAGTCATAATTACCAACGTGTGATGGTGTTATATACATACATATATAAAGCAGTATTTATCTGGTATTTAAAACGTTTACGGACATTTCACAAAAGAAAAAGATTAATATGTGGATTCGGCGGTCAAAAAATAAAATGTAAAAATGTACAGATATAAATACATAAAGTTGTGCAAAATTTTAAAATATTACTAAAAACTTTGTTAAAAATTAAATTATTTAGCTTTACATTTCCAATAAATGGGTATACAATCCGCAGTGAGAAAACGAAAGGATAAGGAGATGGTTTTTTGAATGATTTAGCACAGAAGCTTATTGAAGAACTTCAATGTGAGACCGTCTTTACGATTCCTGTTTTGGGTGGAATACCAGTTTCAGAGGCAGTTGTGGTCACATGGATCATTATGGCTGTGCTGGTTATAGCTGCATTTATACTTACCCGAAACCTTAAAGTGGATCATATAAGTAAGAGGCAGGCTGTTGCAGAAAGCATCGTAACTGGTCTTTTGAATATGGTTCAGGGAATGGTTGGCGAAAAAGGAAAGGCGTATGTGCCTTATCTCACAACAGTTATGCTGTATATTGGTGTTTCCAATATCATCGGACTGTTTGGCTTTAAGTCCCCAACTAAGGACTTAAGAGTAACGGTAGCTCTCGCACTTATGAGTATTATTCTTATAGAGGCGGCAGGTATCTACCACAAAGGTGTTAAACGCTGGTTACACGGATTCGTAGAGCCAGTTGCAATCGTAACACCTATCAACATTCTCGAAGTAGTAACAAAGCCACTTTCGCTTTGTATGCGACTTTTCGGTAATGTATTAGGAGCCTTCGTTATTATGGAGCTTCTTAAGATGATACTTCCGGTTGGTCTTCCGGTTGTGTTCAGTCTGTACTTTGATATATTTGATGGTTTGCTTCAGGCGTACGTATTCGTATTCCTCACATCATTATATATTGATGAGATTACAGAGTAGTTCTGAACTTATGATACTGATATAACAATATAGTTATTATCAGACTGGCAGGGTCAGATATTAAGACACGTTAAAGCAGAGTTAGTTAAGTTTACACGTAGGCTGCTCGCTAAGAGGAGAGCCTGTAATGTAATAAGCAGGCTTGTGGTGTAGGCGGAGAGCCTATAAAAATAAAGATATAGATATAATGTAGGTGTCAGGTTATCAGGTGTAAATGTTTATAAGACATTTGCAGGAAATACGGGATATATTGATAATTCAATATCAATAAATGTACAGAAAGCCGTATTACTACATTATAAGGAAGAAAAAGGAGATAAGATTATGAGTGGAACAATCATAGCTATTGGCGCAGGTATCGCCGTATTAGGTTCATTTGGTGCAGGTATTGGTATTGGTATAGCAACTGGTAGAGCTTCAGAAGCTGTTGCAAGACAGCCAGAGGCAGAAGGAAAGATTACAAAGACACTTATTCTTGGTAGTGCGTTGGCAGAGGCTACTGCTATTTACGGTTTCGTTATCGCCCTTATGATTATCGTTATGCTTGGTTAATCCGCAGGGATTAAGCATAAGGCATGATGGTATCGTATGTTTATATCCGGTATTATCCGGGTACATAATAAAAATGTATCTACATTATGATGTATGAATGTACATAAAATATTTGTACATAAAATAATTGCACATAAAATATATCAGGTAGAATATAAGCATACAGATAACAAAGAATAGACTACGAAGAAAGGCAGGGAAATAAGATGCTCCAGTTAGATGTTTGGAATGTTTTATTTACAATTATTAACCTTTTAATTCTCTTCGTGCTTATGAGAATATTTTTATACAAGCCAGTTCAGAAGATTATAGCTAAAAGACAGGAAGAGGCTGACAGACAGTTTGGTGAGGCCGCTGCCAAGCAGAGCGAAGCAGAAGAACTTAAGACTAAGTATCAGGCTGTATTAAGTGATGCAGAGAATGAAAAGAAAAAGGTTGTTTCTGAGGCAAGAAAAACTGCTGATGAAGAATATCAGAGAATAGTTGCTGATGCACATAAGACAGCAGCACAGATTAAGGATGATGCTGAGGCAGAGGCAGTAATGCAGAAGAAACAGATATTAAAGAAAGCAGAAAAAGAGATTGCAGATATGGTTGTTGATGCGGCTGCTAAGGTTGTAGCAGGTAACAGTGCAGATGCCAATTCGGCACTTTATGACACATTTTTGAATAAAGCAGGTGATAAATAGTGATACAGACAGCGATTGATTATGCATCAGAATTACATAAAACTGGTATGTCGCACGAAGAATTATCTTCTGTTAAGGATATTTTCGATGTTGTACCACAGGTTAAAGAAGAGCTTAGTGACCCAACAGTATCACTTGAGAAAAAACATCTTGTGATTCAGAAGGTATTCTCTAAGAATGTGAGAAATTTCTTACAGCTTTTATGTGATAATGATGATATAAGTTTATTTGATGAAGTATGTAAGGCTTTAAAAGAGCTTGAGATGAC
>OIWU01002332.1_pt1 | contig 16297 bp, 17 predicted proteins | sample 1587711 | NCBI WGS metagenome assembly OIWU01 (sample SAMEA3888909, study PRJEB22519) | human gut metagenome | biome: human gut; feature: human-associated habitat; material: faeces | place: Denmark | collected 2010 | reverse complement strand
AAATATGGTTCGCATTCTGTGCAAAAGAATTGAATTGGAAGAACAGCGGGATCAATAAGAAAGCCTGATTGGAACCGAAGTATTAGACGGTAACAGGAATGTGTGTTTCCGGTAGAAAGTAATGTGGAGGGTGGATACAGTGCCGCCAACGTACAAAAACTGAATATGAGTTGACGCCGGCAGCAGGAGTATAAATTCCTGCTGCCGGTTTTCTATATGCTCATCGTCCAATTTGGGCGGTGACCGTTTTATAGATGAAAAAAATTTTTCAAAACAGGCTGCTCAAAACGCGATTTTCTGTCGGATTAAATAGGAGGACTTTTTCAGGAGAACCGCCGAAACTGCCTGCTCGTAAATATTTTGTGAATTTTATTGAGAAACTGCGGCAGGACGCAGCGGATATCCAGCGAGCCATCGGAATTCTGGAACGCAAGTGCAGCTATCTCGATACGCTGCAATCCCAGTCCGTTTCAGAAGCCGCGCGCCTTGCAACGCTCCCGCTCCGACGGTATATTTATCTGGGCGAGAATGATCTGACGGCGGCAAACAATGAGTACTTCTTCGACTACCCGCTGATCACGGCCTATGCGCGTTCTGAAAACGGCTTGATTCATAAAAGCGGCCTTGGCGCATATCTCGACACCAATGCCCCACCGGACGACGCAGAGGACATTCGCGTCCTGCCGCAGCAGCTCTGCCTGGTGTGCAATTTCCGCGGATCCTATGACGCCGTATATACGCGCATTGCCGAGCTCTACCGGAAGCATGCCAATCTTCCGCTGTCGCGAACCGCCTATGCGGTGAATGTCGTGGATCATCTGGTGGAAAATAATCAGAATAATTACATTGTGAATATTCAGATCCCAGTTCTTGATACGCAGCAATGCTCCACAAAAGCCGCTCAGTGAGACTGGATTTATTGGCGGATTTCTGGTAATATGGACACAAGCGGCGGGCGCAGGTTGTACCGGCCGCACACAGGATAAAAACGCAACGCGGGGCCTTCGGCCCTGCCAGAGCTGGTAGGTAGCCCAGCCGTCTGCGCTTCGGCGCAGGTAAGTAGCCCTCCCCCTCCGGGTCGTCCGTTCCTGTGCAGCATAAAAGCAGGAGGGTTTCGTGATGAACGGTGATCTGACAAGGCTGACGGTATTTTTTTGAGGCGCCGTTCTGGGTCGAGGCGTTCGAGAGGTTTGAGGGCGGGACGCTCTCGGTCTGCAAGGTCACCTTCGGCGCGGAGCCGAAAGACTATGAGGTGCTTTCGTATGTGCTGAAACATTACGCGCAGCTCCGATTCAGTCCGGCTGTTGCGGCAACTGTCAGGCAGGACGCGGCAAATCCGAAGCGCATGCAGCGGCAGATCCGAAGGGCTTCTTCCGACTGCGGCGTGGGGACGAAGGCGCAGCAGGCATTGCAGCTGCAGCGGGAGGAATAGAAGCTGGAACAAAAAACGCGCACCCGCGAGCGGCGGGACGCGGAAAAGCAGCTGAAATTTGACCGCAGGCAGCAGAAACGAAAGGAAAAATACCGGGGTCGGTAACGGTACGCCCCCTTCATGTGAGACAGGCTTGGTACTGTGCGCACATGGAGGGGGCGTATTGTTTTCAGAAAAAAGCCGCCGCTCAGGAAGAGCGGCGGCTTTGGAGTCAGGTATTGGGGTTGTCCATGAGCTCGAGGGGATAATCGCCCAGGTGCTCGAGCTTGAAGCCGTTGGCTTTGTAGGCTTCATAGTCGAAGGCGTTCAGCTCGTCGTTGACGAGATCGAAGCCCGCCCAAGGGTTCTCCTCGGGGTTCACATCTTCGATGCTGAGGATGTGCACGAGAAAACGGGTCCGCTCCACATGCTTGAGGAAACGGTGCCCAAGGCCCTGCCCTTCACTGGCGCCTTCGATGAGGCCGGGGATGTCCGCCACCACCATACGCTGATCGGGATCGTACTCGTCGATCACGACGCCGAGGTTGGGCGTCAGCGTGGTGAAGGGATAGGCCGCAATCTTGGGCCGGGCCGCCGAAATGCGGGAAATGAAGGTGGACTTGCCCGCATTGGGCAGTCCGATGATCCCCGCGTCCGCAAGGATCTTGAGTTCGAGGCGCAGATTGCGCTCCTCGCCGGGTTCGCCGGGCTGCGCGAAACGGGGTGCGCGCATGGTCGAGGACTTGAAGTGCTCGTTGCCCTTGCCGCCGCGTCCGCCCCGGACCACCAGATATTCGTCGCCCGCTTCCGCAAGGTCGGTCAGCATATGCTCGCCTTCGGGGGTCTGCTCGAACACGAGCGTGCCCACAGGCAGGTTGAGGACCAGATCCTCGCCCTTGCGCCCGTAGCGCTGGCTGCCCATGCCACCCTGCCCGTTCTGCGCCTCGTAGTGGCGCATGATGCGGAAGTCATACAGGCTCAAAAGGCGCGAATCGGCGCGCAGGATGATGCTGCCGCCGTCGCCGCCGTCGCCGCCGTCCGGCCCGCCGCGGGGTACGAATTTTTCACGCCGGAACGACACGCAGCCGTTCCCGCCCTTGCCGGCCTTGACGCTGATCACAGCTTCATCCACAAAACGCATATGAGTATCCTGTTCCTTACATGAATTATATATCGCTGCCGCCCAGCCGCGAAAGCCGTTTTTTGCAGCCGAACACGGCCAAGGCCAACCCGGCCGCATAGATCACGCCGTCAACCGCCAAGCCGTACGCGGATACCGGTGGTATGCCCCGCTCAGACGCCCCCACCCAGACGAAAAACGTAGAGACGAGCAACGCCAGCAAGACGCCGCAGACGGCCTGAATCAGGGAAAACATTTCCTTCCCTTTGAGTATCCGCCACCGGGCAAGGGCACAGGCTATCAAAAGCGGCCCTCCGCAGTAAACGATATTCCACAACGCCCCTTCGGGCGCCCTACCGGAATTGGCCCACAACAACGCCTGCATACTGCGCCAAAAGGGAGCCAATACCCCCAGCTGGAGGGCGAACAGAAACACTTTGTTCATCGTATCTCCTTGAGCCTTGCACAATCGCATCGGAGGAGGGAAACGCCTTTCTGTGGAATAAAAAAGGAGCGGGGAAGGGGGTGCCGGGCCATCTTTGGGAGAAGCGAAACGGGAGGGGCTGCCTTTGGGGAAAGGCACCCTCCGCTTTCTGGGGACGGCGCATACACCAAAAGGGAAGAAGCCTGACGGCCCCTTCCCTTGAAAAATCGTCTTTTCTGCGAGCTATTCGGCAGCGGGAGCTTCGAAAGGCAGAATGTGGACGCGCTTCTGGATCTTGCGCTTGCGAACATAGGTTTCGTACTTCACCGTGCCGTCGATCTTGGCGAACAAGGTGTAGTCGCTGCCCATGCCCACGTTTTCGCCGGGATGGATCACGGTGCCGAGCTGACGGACAAGGATATTGCCGGCGAGAACGGGCTGCCCACCAAAACGCTTCACGCCGCGGCGTTGTGCGTTACTGTCGCGGCCGTTACGAGAACTGCCGCCTGCTTTTTTATGTGCCATGAGGGGATCTCCTTACACTTCGGGCTTAGGCTTCGATAGCCTTCACCAGAATGGCGGTATAGTCCTGACGATGGCCCTGCAGCTTACGGGAATCATTGCGGCGCCACTTCTTGAAGACAAGAATTTTGTCGCCACGCACGTGATCCAGCACAGTGGCCGTCACCTTGGCATTTTCAACATAGGGCGCGCCGACCTTCAGTTCGGCCCCACCAACCATAAGCACTTTGTCGAGGGACACTTCGCTGTTCACGTCGGCAGCCATGCGATCCACGAGGATCTTGGTGCCTTCTTCAACGCGGAACTGCTTGCCGCCCGTTTCGATAATCGCGTACATTAAGAACCTCCGAAAAAAGAGAAGGGATAAGTACCCCCTTCTCCGCAACCTGTCAAGCGGTTTGGTGTACTTTGCAGGTTCGCCCACGTGCGGTTGCTCTTAGGTGAAGGGTTCGTGCAGGCCAGCGGGCGCGAATTCCGTTTATAATCCTATTTCAAAGGATATGGCAAGTAGGCTAAAAGAGCCGCCCCGGAAAGGGAACAAAAAGAACAATTATTTACTGACAGTTATTTAAAAAAAGGAAAAAATGTAAAAAAAATCGTCGTTCCCCCCTTCCCAATGCGCGCAGGGGGATTATTTAATGCCACGAGAGGCCGGAACACCACGGCCCGCTTGCAAGGCTTACCCCCCCGGCGAGCGTTTTCCCCGATTTGAAACGAGCGGCCTCTTCCGCTATATCGGGGACACGTCCGCCATTTCGGAGAGCTTGCAGGGATTCCCCGCAGGCAGTCCGATGATGACGGGGCTGGTTGCAACAAAAAAATACCTTTTTTGGAGGATAAGTCGTCATGAGTTTGAAACCTTTGAATGACCGTGTTCTTGTGAAGCGCCTCGAATCCGAGGAACGTACCGCCAGCGGCCTGTACATCCCCGACACCGCCAAGGAAAAGCCCTCCAAGGGTGAAGTGGTCGCCGTGGGCCCCGGCAAGCACGCCGACGACGGCAAGCTCGTTCCCATGGCTGTGAAGGTGGGCGACATGGTCCTCTTCAACAAGTATGCCGGCACCGAAGTCAAGATCGACGGCGCCGAGCATCTCGTCATGCGTGAAGACGACATCCTTGCCATCATTGCCTAAGCGACCCTTTTGCCGCTTGCGACCCAAAACATCATTCTTATTTTAGATAGTTCTGGAGGATATTCTCATGGCTTCCAAAGAAATTCTGTTTGACGCCAAAGCTCGTGAAAAACTGTCCCGCGGCGTGGATAAGCTCGCCAACGCCGTCAAGGTGACCCTTGGACCCAAGGGCCGCAACGTCGTGATCGAAAAGTCCTTCGGCGCCCCCGTCATCACCAAGGACGGCGTTTCCGTCGCCAAGGAAATCGAGCTCGAAGACAAGTTTGAAAACATGGGCGCCCAGATGGTGCGCGAAGTGGCCTCCAAGACCAACGACATCGCCGGCGACGGCACCACCACCGCCACCGTGCTCGCTCAGGCCATCTACCGCGAAGGCGTGAAGCTCGTGGCCGCCGGCCGCAACCCCATGGCCATCAAGCGCGGCGTCGACAAGGCCGTTGAAGCCGTTTCCAAAGAACTCGGCAACATCGCCAAGCCCACCCGCGATCAGAAAGAAATCGCCCAGGTCGGCACCATTTCCGCCAACTCCGACGCCACCATCGGCAACATCATCGCCGAAGCGATGGCCAAGGTCGGCAAGGAAGGCGTCATCACCGTTGAAGAAGCCAAGGGCCTTGAAACCACGCTGGACGTCGTCGAAGGCATGAAGTTCGACCGCGGCTACCTGTCCCCCTACTTCGTGACCAACGCCGAAAAGATGGTCTGCGAACTGGACAACCCCTACATCCTCTGCAACGAAAAGAAGATCTCCAGCATGAAGGACATGCTCCCCGTGCTGGAACAGGTCGCCAAGGTCAACCGTCCTCTGGTGATCATCGCTGAAGACATCGAAGGCGAAGCCCTGGCCACCCTCGTGGTGAACAAGCTCCGCGGCGCCCTGAACGTGGTGGCCGTGAAGGCTCCCGGCTTCGGCGAACGCCGTAAGGCCATGCTCGAAGACATCGCCATCCTCACCGGCGGCGAAGCCGTGTTCGAAGAGCGCGGCGTGAAGCTGGAAAGCCTGCCCCTGTCCTCGCTCGGCACCGCCAAGCGCGTGGTCATCGACAAGGAAAACACCACCATCGTTGACGGCGCCGGCAAGTCCGACGAAATCAAGGCCCGCGTGAAGCAGATCCGCGCCCAGATCGAAGAAACCACTTCCGATTACGACCGCGAAAAGCTGCAGGAACGCCTCGCCAAGCTGGTGGGCGGCGTCGCCGTGATTCATGTCGGTGCGGCTACCGAAACCGAAATGAAGGAAAAGAAAGACCGCGTGGAAGACGCCCTCAACGCGACCCGCGCGGCCGTTGAAGAAGGCATCATCCCCGGCGGCGGCACCGCGTTCGTCCGCACCATCAAGGTCCTCGACGACATCAAGCCCGCCGACGACGACGAACTGGCCGGCCTCAACATCGTCCGCCGTTCCCTTGAAGAACCCCTGCGCCTCATCGCCGGCAACGCTGGCCATGAAGGTTCCGTGGTTGTGGAAAAGGTCCGTGAAGGCAAGGACGGCTTCGGCTTCAACGCCGCTACCGGCGAATACGAAGACCTCATCAAGGCCGGCGTCATCGACCCCAAGAAGGTGGCCCGTATCGCTCTGCAGAACGCCGCTTCCGTGGCTTCCCTGCTCCTGACCACCGAATGCGCCATTGCCGAAAAGCCCGAACCCAAGAAGGACATGCCCGCCATGCCCGATATGGGCGGCATGGGCGGCATGGGCGGCATGTACTAAGCCACGGCTTGGCACAGCCCTCGCAGCCTAGCTGAATCAAGCCCCCGGCAACGTCATGTTGCCGGGGGCTTTTGTGTGCATTAGGGAGGGGAGAGGGGCTGAATGGTGAATATTAGAATTTTTCTTGCTACGGGCAAATGCTTGTGCGCAGGCGGGAAACGGTCCCAACCGGGAAGATGTCGTATCTCTGACGGGCTCGCACTAAGTCTTGGATACGCGTGGGGGGCACCACAAACATATCCTTTTCGGCGGCACCTGGAAATTTTGAACGAACGGCGGGTGGCTACTACCTTTCATCTATCTGACAACCGCCCTCCTTGAGCCCTTCCCCAAAACACTGGTGCCCTCCGTACAGTCGCTATTTCCCTCGAGCTCGACTATGCGCGGACGGCCTTCCCCCTGTTGCACTGCATCGGCAGGAGCTACCGCACGCGTCTACAAACCGCCCCGGACACGCTCAACGGCAACCGATACGGCTTATGCGGACCTTCTTGGAAAAACACGGCTGCACGGTGGGAGACGGTATCTTCATCTCCTTACGAGAAATAACAAAAAGGCATCCCCGATCCCGACGACGCCTTCTTATTTGAAAAAATTCTTCTGAAATCAATCGAGGGTTCCCAGTCCCGTTATGTCCAATTGGGGCTCCACTGCTTTAGAGCGGATTCCTCCTAGTGCTATCACCGTATGGTACAAATAGTCATGCGTGAATATTTTTCCTGATGTAGAGGCATGCTTGAGCGCCGCAACGATGTCGCCATGCTTTTCAGCAAACAAGTCGCTGTACCAAAAGAAGAAGGGGATGTTTTTCTGTTCCGGATATTCCGTGCCCGTCCCGCCTATCGCATGTAAAAACCTCCCATGCTCACCAAGTAATTGTCCATGATCGGAGACGTACACGACAATGGCGTCATGGTCTTTCAGCTGTGCGTAGAGTTTCGCAAGAAAATCGTCCGTCTTGACGATTGTATTGTCGTATGCGTTGATGACATTCTGCCGATGCTCCATCATCGATTCAGGCGTGTACTCATCCGGAGCAAAGACCTTAAATGTCTCTGTATAGTTTCCACGGTAATCGTAGTGAGATCCCGTTGTATGGAGCAACAGCAACAGGCCGTGCTGATATGTCTTGAACAACGGTTCCGTTTCTTTCAACAAATCCTGATCTGTAGGAGAACTAAAGTACCGTATGTCTTTCGACGAACCGATGAGGGCGTCCGTCAAATGCCCTGAGCGGCCAAGCTTATTCTGTCTGGAGTAAAAACAAGTCATAAAACCATGCTTGTTGAACAGCGGGATAAAACTTCCCATCGTGGGGACTCTATTTTCCTCCGTGGCGTTCGTCAACATGCCGACAAGCGAGTTTCTTGTCTGTACAGCGAAGGAACGGGCAATCCCCAAATTGATGATATGGCTTACTTGTTCCAGTTGTGGATTGGTCTTCCTTCCGTACCCGTTCACGCTGAAATGATCACCACGGGCACTTTCGCCCAATACAAGGACAACAATGGGCTTATCCGCCCCGCACTGGGAGGCTAGCTCAGCCGGCGAAGGCAACGAAGCCAAACGCTGCGATTTTTCCTCCTCTACCCAATACGTCTTGAAAACAGAAAAAAAGGAAAGAGGAACAATATTGCGCGTTGCCAAATACATCCTGAGCGGGGACTCCGGATCCGTTTCGTCTATGTAGAGTTTGCCTCCCTCTTTCAAGATCAAAAAACTCGAAATCAAAAGGAGCAAACTGGCAATCCACTTTTTATTGCTTATACGGACAAAGCGCAGCAGATAAGCATGGACAATGGAAATTACAATGGCCAAAATCGCTGTGACAACAAGCGGAATACTCAAAAAACTTTTTATTTCAAAGGCATTCGCCTCGAGCATAGCGGCCAAGACATCATATGTGAGAATCCTGCCGTATACCCAATAAAAATACGTCAATCCCAACCCAATACCATGCAGGAGAAAAATACAGACAGTCCCCATCTTTTTCCAACGAGCAAACAACAGTGAGCAGAAAAGGAACAGGCACGCGTATAAGAATCCAAAATATATCAACTGGGGCCCGTGAGCGGCGCTGAAGACTTCCGGGTTGTACAAAAGACCGCAGAATACGCTCACAAGAAAAAAGAGACCGGACAATATTTTTTCTTTCATGCTCATTACCTCTTAAAAATTCTTCAGCAAAAGGGCTATACCTGTTCGACATCCTATCGTAAAGAGAAACGTCTATTCTTCATCTCTCCCTCGTTGCCGGAAGTGCGGCAGTCGAATACACCGCCAAGGAGTCACCATGAACATTGCTCTCGTCATCATCGACATGCAAAACGATTTCGTCCTTCCCGAAGCTCCGCTGTGCGTGAAGGGCGCGCAGGCCACCGTACCCACCATCCAAAAACTGCTCGACCGCGCACGCGCGGAAGGCTGGCGCGTGATCCATGTGATCCGCCAGCATCGCCGGGATGGGAGCGATGTGGAGATCGGGCGCGCGCCGCTGTTTACCCAAGGAGCAGGCATCTGTGTCCCCGGCACCAAAGGCGCCGAGATCGTCGATGAGCTCGCGCCGCTGCCGAACGAAACCATCCTGCGCAAGCTCCGTTTCAGCGCGTTCTTCCAGACGGAACTCGACATGATCCTGCGCCGCCTTAAAATCGACACCCTGCTTATCGCCGGGACGCAATACCCCAACTGCGTCCGGGGGACCGCCACGGATGCGATGAGCCACGACTACAACACCATCGTAGTCACGGACGCCTGCTCCGCCCAAACGGACGAGATCGCCTCGACCAATATCCGCGATATGAAAAACATGGGCATCACCTGCGTCACGCTGGCGGAACTGCCCTCCATACTGGCCTAGACGCCCACCGTTACGCTGCCGAAAGAGAGCTTCCCCCTCTCGGTTTTCTCGCTCAAAGAGGGAAAACCGCCCACGCTCACGGTGTGACCTTCCCCGACACCTTTTTCCAACAGGAACTCCCTCCGTGCCGCCTCCCCACCAGTCAAAAGTCTTTGGGGGATGAGAGGAGGGGGTGTGGGGGAGGGGAGAAGGCGCGAGCCTCAAACTGGCTGATAGCCCAATATTCCTGGACGAGCGGCGCGAAAAGCAGCGGATCGATGAGTGCGGGATCGGGGAGGCCGTCTTCACGCATACAGGCGGAGTCGACCTTCACGTCCATGATCTCGCCGATGAACTGGGTGTGTGAACCGAGCTCAAGCGTATGCGAGAGCGTCAGCTCAACAATAACGGGACATTCGGCGATGCCGGGTGCGTCCACATGTTCGGCGGGAACGGGGGTAAGATTCAGGGCCGTGAACTTGTCGGTATCGCGCCCGGAATGCATCCCGGCGAAATCGGATTGCGCGGAGAGTTTGCGGGAAGGAATGTTGATGGTGAAGGACTTGCGCTCAAGAATGGCGTTATAGGTCCAACGGCTCTTGCGGATGGAAACGGCGATGCTCGGCGGCTGAGAGGCGCAGATGCCTCCCCATGCGGCGGTCATGATGTTGGGACGGCCGGTATGGTCATACGTACCTACGAGGAATACTGGAGTCGGAAGAATGAATGTTTTTGCACCCAGAGACTGGAACATATGATGCCTCATAGTTATGGAAAAAGGTGAACGAAAACACAGTTGTTGTGTCAGAGAATCCGGCATGACGCAAGGGCTGAGCCGCGAATGCTTTGGAAAGCGAGGTTCCACGCGGGAAAAGAGGGCACGGAACCATTCTCCACTTGACCGTGAGGAGACATTGTGGCATAAGACGGCTTCGACACGCCGGGATGGTGGAATTGGTAGACGCAGCGGACTCAAAATCCGCCGATGGCAACATCTTGCGAGTTCAAGTCTCGCTCCCGGTACCAGAATGAAATAAGGCAGTTACGGAAACCGTAGCTGCCTTTTTTCGTATCCAACGTATGTGTACACCCAAGGGGGATCGGGGAGAGCTGCTTTTTGATATTTTTCTATAAGCTCTGTCGGTTAGTCGTTTGAAATCTGCAAAATGGAAAAAGGTATGCCCCTCGCAAGGATACAGGGGGTATACCTCAATGCGGGAGCCATTGTTCACGGCGAGTGGGAGCGATGTATTCGTCTCTTACGCCTTAATCCCCTTCGGAGGTTTCAAGCCCGAGTACTTTTGCAGCGTTTTTCCACATCAGCTTCGGCAGGACTTCCGGCTTGAACAGCGTCTTGAAGTGTTCCACACAGTCCACACGGCGCTGTCTGGACCGCGTAACGTGTCTTTTTGCGTGTACATTATGGATATGTAGAATGCGTATATCCAAATTATAGATGCGGGAGAGGCAGGTGGACACGTACTGGAGGCGGGAAGGAAGATGAAAAAATGCAATGGGCCGGATATGGAATCGAGAAAGGGATGGTTCACGCTGTTTCCCGTCGCCCCCTTCTTTTCTGTAAAGTTCTTTTTCCCCTATTTGCTGCGTGGGGTGGAGTTGGGGCAACCTGAAAAACGGAACGATGCGGTACCGAGGTTTTCAAGGTATGGAAAGAACCTATACTGCCAGTGATCATGGAAGAAGGATCATGGTTCACCGAAAGAGCATAAGGAAAGAAGATGAGAGCCCTTTAGGCGTTCGCCGCGTCAAAAGCCTCAATAGCTATCGGTGGCAACTTCAGTTTCCATTGAGCCTACGGCGGCACGCTGCCATGAGGCGGCTGCGACCAACGGAATCACCGTTTCCGTGATGCCGAGGCTTTTGATGCCCTTGACGCGGAAAGACTCTGAGAGCCGTTCGGCATGGCGTTATATATTTTGCTTCAGGCCGCAGTATTAGAGTTTTCCGAATGAAACCAACTTGTTTTGGAGAGGGAAAAAACGAGTCATCCGGGCGTGGTCCGTAAGGGCGTTGCTCTTTCTGGCGAAACACCGTAGAGGCGTTTCCACACGGTCAGGAATACTGTACAAGAACAGGAGAACCGCCATATGAACCAAAAGCATTGCCTGCTCGTTATGGCGCTTGCCGGAGTATTGAGCCTTGCGCCGCTTCCGGCTTTTTCGGGAAATCTGAGCAATTTTTCCGATGCGCTCGAACAATTGGCGGATATGACCCGTGCCGCCGACAGGGCCCATGATGCCCTTAACGACGCTATGCAGGGGGGCAGGGATTACAGCCGGTATGATCGTGATTGGCGCAATGCCGAGTCACGCCTCGAACGGGCGAGAATCCGCACGATGGCGCACATCGCGGGAGTAAGCGAATCCCGTATTCGCTCCCTGCGCGACGACGGCTACAGCTGGGAGCGCATTGCCCGGAAATACAAGGTCGATCCGCGTCGGTTCGGATACGGGCAGTCTCGCTACGATCACGATCGGGATAAGTGGAAGGGCGTGCCTCCCGGCCTTGCCAAGAAGGGAGGGCTTCCGCCCGGACAGGCGAAAAAGTTCAAAGAACACCACGACAAGAAACATCGAGATTGAAAAAAGGCCCTTCCGTTGAGGAGGGCCTTTCGTTTTACGGCGTGAGGGGAAGGATTACTTGAGAAGACGCCTTGCCGCGTAGAGATCGCCGAATGAAGCGTAGCAGATGCCGCCGATGATGAGCACTCCGCCGATCATCTGCGGAAGCGTGATGGACTCGCCCAGGAACAATGTGGCCTCAAGGCTCGCAAACAGCGGGATGCTGTTGTAGATGATGCCCGCCCTGACCATGCCGATGCGTTCGATCGCGAGGCTCCACGCGAGGAAGGAAACGACCGATGCCCCGACCCCTATGTAGATGAGGGCGCTGAGGATGGAGCCGTCCAGCGGGCTCAGCCCGGTGTCGGCGGCCTGCCAAAGCAGGGGTGGGATCAGGCCGAGGACGCCGATGCCGATGAGCAGGGCAAGAAAGGCTTTTTGTGGAAATGCCTTGGGACGGCAGCGGAGCATAAGGCTGTAGATGGCGAACAGGAAGACTGAAAGGAGCATCCATAAGTCGCCTTGCGCAAAGCGCAGCCCGAGAAGGGTGCCGAGCCTGCCGCGCGACACGAGGATGATGACCCCACAGAGGGCGCCGCACAGCCCGAAGAACTGGAACCGGGAAAGCCGCTCCCGCAGGAACAGGTGCGCGATGGCGGCCATGACGATGGGAGAGGCCGTGGCGAGCAGCGACATGTTGGTGGCGTCGGTCGTATGCCCGGCCTGATAGATGAAGGTGTTGAAACAGGTGATGCCGAGCAGGGCCATGAGAATGGCTTTGCCCCATGTGCCGCGGACGAGGGGAAGCGAACGCAGCAGGCTCCGGCCCGCAAAGGGGAGGATGGTCAGAAACGCGATGCTCCAGCGCCAAAAGGACAGCTCAACCGGAGAGAGGGCTCCAGCGAGGCCGCGGGCCACGACGAAATTCCCGCTCCAGACCACGGTGGCGAGCAGGGCGAACAGGTATCCTGTGACGGTATGGGAAAAGATGGGCATGGCTGGCTCAAGAGGTTGGGGGCGGTCCGGATGGCCGTCGTTTCCGCCGGAAATGGCACGGCGGAGAACCCTACTTCCGGGTCGGAGCTCCGTCAACCGGGATTTTATCCCGAGCCCCCGTGTGCACGGCCATGCGGGGACGGCCGTTCTACCCTGTTTGCGTGCAATGGAGGAACAGGGTAGACTCATTCATCCTTATTTCTGGAGAAAGATATCCCATGCGTTTGCTCGTTGCTTCCGATCTGCACGGTTCCCCGGAAGCCGCCGCGTTTCTGCGCCGGCGCTGCGAGGAGCTGTTGCCCGATATGTTGGTCCTCCTGGGCGATTATTTGTATCACGGCCCGCGCAACCCCCTTCCTTCCAGCTATGGGCCGCCAAGCGTGGTTTCCGTCTTCGCGGATTTCGACACGCCCATCGTGGCCGTGCGCGGCAACTGCGACGCCGAAGTGGATCTCATGCTGCTTCCGTTCGCGGTGGAAGACAGCGCCGTGATAGCCGCTGACGGATTGCGCATCGTGGCACAGCACGGACACCACCTTCCCAGTTGCCCCCCCATTCCCGGCGTGCGCCCCGGCGATGTGGTCTTGAGCGGGCATACACATATCCCGCGCGGGGAAACCGTCGACGGCGTTCATTTCTGGAACCCCGGCAGCACAACGCTGCCCAAGGGCGGCTTTCCGGCTTCTTATGGCGTCTTCGAAGCCGGTGCGTTCCGTGTGTTCGGGCTTGACGGGCGGCTTCTTTTGGAGCATCGGCCTTCCGCAGCCTAACGTTTTCGGAGGAAGGCGTCCTGAATGCGGGACGCCTTTTTGCATTGCTCTAAGATTGCGTAACTTCCGCAATAACGCCGTATTTCAGCCGAACCCGTCTTTAGGGGCGGTTCCGGACGTGTATTTTTCCGCTTGATTTTGCAGGCGGGATGCCTCAAAACAGGCCCACCTCACCTTTTTGGCTTTCTCTTCCACTCCTCCCTCCGTTGAGTGCCACATCTTCCCGTCCTGCGCGGCAACGCAGAACGGATTTCCGTATTTCGTATTGCTCCAATCGATAGAGACAAGGCAGGTACATATGGCTGACACCAGCGCCACGCTTTTGCTGAGAACAGAACCGATCGGAAAACTGCTTCTCCGGTATTCCTTGCCCGCCATCGCCGCGATGGTGGTCTTTTCCCTTTACAACATCATCGACAGTATTTTTATCGGGCACGGCGTCGGTCCGCTGGCCATTTCCGGCCTTGCGATCACGTTTCCGGTCATGAACCTGACCTTCGCGCTGGTTCTGCTCGTCGGCATCGGCGGCGCGTCCATCTGTTCCATCCGGCTGGGGCAACAGGACATCGACGGCGCTACCCGCGTGCTCGGCAACGTCCTGCTGCTCGGCCTCATCAACGGGGTGACGTTCGGCCTGCTGTCGCAACTGGTGCTTGATCCGGTGCTGACGGCTTTCGGGGCCAGCGAGCACACCTTGCCCTATGCCCGCGATTTCATGCAGATCATTTTGTACGGCCTGCCGGTCACCTGTACCATGTTCGGGCTCAACCACATCATGCGGGCCACGGGGTATCCGCAAAAAGCCATGCTTTCCGCCGTGTTGACCGTGGGCATGAACATCATTCTGGCACCGATATTCATCTTTTGGCTGAAATGGGGCATCCGGGGCGCGGCTATCGCCACGGTATTGTCACAATGCGTAGGTATGGTGTGGGTGTTGAGCCACTTCCGCAATCCGAAAAGCACCGTGCATTTCCGGCAAGGGACGTTCCGGCTGCGCTGGAAGATTGTCTCAAGCATCTTTTCCATCGGCATGTCGCCGTTTTTGCTGAATGTGTGCGCCTGTCTGGTAACGGTGCTCATCAACATCGGCCTCAAGCGGTATGGCGGCGACATGGCCATCGGGGCGTTCGGCATCCTCAACCGGATACTCATCCTGTTCGTGATGCTGGTTATGGGGCTTACGCAAGGTATGCAGCCCATTGTGGGATACAACTATGGGGCGCAGCAGTTCGAACGGGTAAAGCAGACGCTGAAGTACGGCGTCATCACGGGCGGGCTGATCACGACGGCGGGGTTCCTTGCCGGGCAGTTCGCTCCGGAAATCGTGTCCCGGATGTTCACCGACGACGCGGGCCTGATCGCCCTCTCCGTGGAAGGTATGCGCCTCGCTACGCTGGTATTCCCCTTGGTTGGCATCCAGATCGTCGTCGGCAACTTTTTCCAGTCCATCGGCAAGGCCAAACTGTCGATTTTCCTTTCTCTGACGCGTCAGCTGCTGTTTCTGGCTCCCTGCCTGCTCATTCTGCCGCGCTTTTTTGAGTTGAAAGGCATCTGGATCAGTCTGCCCGTTTCGGATTCGCTGTCATTCGTGACCTCAATGGGCGTGCTGTACATGTTCCTTCGGGAGATGCGCCGGGTCCATCACAGCCGGGAGGCGTGAGATTCTCATGCGCTGGCGGATTTGCCCGGTTTTGTTAGTGTCGTAACCGGGCGGGAGGTTCTTCCGCCTCACAAACAGGCAAGGAGTTCCTCATGAAGGATTTATTCAATCAGATAAGCAACGGCCTCGGCGGGCTGGGAGGGCTTGGCGACAAGCTGAACGGCGCTCTCGGCGGACAGCAGAAGGCGGATGCCCCGTCCGGTCAGGGGACGGGAAACGCCCTTGGCGATATGGTGAAATCCGCCGGAGGGCTGGGCGGTTTGCTCGGCTCGGCGGCGCTCGGGGGACTGCTCGGCACGCTGATGTCGGGCAAGACGGCCCGCAAGGTTGCCAAAGGCGCGCTGATGGTTGGTGGGACGGCCGCCGTCGGTGCCTTGGCATGGAAATTCTACCAGAAGTGGTCCGGAGCCAACGGCGCGGCCCCACAGGGGCAACCCGCCGAACCGGCCCCGTCAGCCCGGCCCGCACCGAGCGGCTGGCCCGCCGAGCTGCAGCAAACGCCGCCCCCGGCTGTTTCGGCGGATCAGACGGCCCTGTTGTTGCTGGAGGCGATGGTTTTCGCCGCCCGTGCCGACGGACACATCGACGACAAGGAACGGGCCAATATCCACAATGCCGTGGAATCGTTGTTCCCGGGCCGGGATATGGCGCAGGTTCTGGATACGCTGCTGAATAAACCGCTCGATCCGGCCTCGCTGGCGTCCCGCATAGCCAACCACGACGAGGCCCGCGATCTGTATCGGCTTTCCGCCATGATCATTGACGTGGATCACTTCATGGAGCGCAGCTATCTTGATGGCCTTGCCGCCGCGCTCAAAATCGCGCCTGAAGAGAAGGCCGCACTCGACAGCGAGGTTGAAGAAACCAAAAGGACAGCCATAGAACCGTCCTGATCCCGTTTCCCCTTTTCCGCCAGCTGGTGGAGAACCCACATGGCGGAAATCCCGCCACGCGGAAAAAATTTGATTGCCATTCGAGAGGTTCCCGTCTCCATGGAGACGGGAACCTCTTTTGTCTGAGCGCGCAACAATAAAGACCGGCCTCAGATAAACCGGGAAAGCGGCGAACAGGGATTCGATAAGCATGAAAGTCTTTGGGAGAGGAGGGATGGGGGCGTGGGGGAAG
>OIWU01002331.1_pt1 | contig 16298 bp, 17 predicted proteins | sample 1587711 | NCBI WGS metagenome assembly OIWU01 (sample SAMEA3888909, study PRJEB22519) | human gut metagenome | biome: human gut; feature: human-associated habitat; material: faeces | place: Denmark | collected 2010 | reverse complement strand
ACTTGCACTTTCTTTTAAATGTTAAAACCGTGTAAAGTAAATCTGTATTAAGTCACTTCTTTGGCTTGTTGGGGGAAACAGGAGAAGAGCCTTGGTTTTTTTGTAGAGATGCAACAGGCTTATGTTGAAATGGAAAAAGGAAAAGCATACACGGAATTTTTATGTGTGTGCATAGAAAGCTGTGAAATTTCTGAGACGCAGCCTTGCTGCTCATTTCGTGGCGTTCTGAAATGCGTCGCGCGAACGCCATACGTTTGTCGTAGTCACCCATTTTCCCGTTTGTTTTTCTTTTAAAAAGCCTGCGGGAACGTCATTTTAGAGGAAAATTTCATAAAATAGAGAAGAATTAACATCTTTTACCCCCCCCCAGAATCATATTCTTAAACTTATTTGTAACTTGCGTCGTTTAAAATGTAAATCAAAATAAACATACGCATTATATTTTTTATAAATATTCTTCTTTACAAACAAAAAACTATATCAAATCGTATGAAAAAAATTACTTCATTGATTCTGATGCTGATGCTCGTTTTTAGTGGGAGCATATCAGCGCAAACGCTCATTACGTCGCTCGACCAATTGAACAACCATCATGCTTACTATCTAAAATGCGCTCGTGGTTATGCCTATTCTGCGGCCAACCACGGTCAACTGGTGGCTTCAGGTGAAGACGCAACGCCAATGGCGATGATTACAAGTTTGTCATCTACAAGGATGCAGACAATTATTACCTGTATAATCTCGGAGCTGGATTCTTCTGCAAGAAAAATGGCAACAATGTAGGTTTCAGCGTTGACAAACTGGAGAATGTGACGTTCGAAAAGGGTGCCGATGCAACCTATCCTTGGACGATTTTTATCAATTCTGGAGGGAATAAAAATCGTTTTAATCATAATGGCCAACGTGGACTCCTTGTGAACTACGAGACAGTTGATGAGGGAAACCAATGGCAAATCATTGATGCAGGCGAAACGGGAATCACGGAGTTACCGAAAATCGTCACAGATATTGCAACTCTCAGATCGTCCAAGAAGTATGTATTGACAACCATTAGAGGTGCTTTGTATGGCAAAGGCAACGGAAACGAAATGTCGGTGTCAGGTACAAATCCTTTTGTCAACGACAACTATTGCTTCACGCCATATAAAGACAATGACGGAAAATGCTATTTATATAATGTGGGCGGCAATAGCTTTGTAAGAAAATCCGATAAAACGGCCAAATTGGAATTGGGTTTAGAGCAAGCTGAAATCACATTCGGCGTTGCAACTGGTAACGCAAGTTATCCCCACACGATATCTGTTAACGGGAAGTTCATCAATCATAGCCAAACTTGGGTGTGTACAGATTATCAGCCCCAGGATGATGGCAACCGCTGGATGATTATCGAAGTGGGTACTGCTGATGAAACGGCTGTTGGTAATCGCTTTGTTGAGGCAAAGACGGCATTGCTGAATCATGTAAAGAGCATAGCAAACACATGTTTGCAGAGCAATGCTGACTATGAAGGTAATGCCGCTTTGCAGTCTGCTGTAACATCGAATGCCTACGAAAGTACAGACTGCTATGCTCAGGTGCTTGCAAAAAAAGATGCTTTGAAGAACGCAATCATTGCTTACAACGTTAAGGCCCCAGTCAAGTATCTCTCTAGTTTTAAAGGTCTGCCAGGCACAGGCTATAACGATGAAACGGACAATAAGGCCAAATATAAATGGAACTCTGAAACCCTGAGCTTCCCAACTCCTGTCAAGAAACTGCGCTTCAAGGTGCTGGAGACAAATACAAAGAAGGCACGCAATGGCCACCAATTCTTCTCAATTGGTGAGTTCAGAGTGCTTGATGCCAGTGGCCATGAAGTGTCGTTGAGCGCCGAAAACTTTGTAACCAATGCACAGGAAAGTACAGAAGGACCGCTCGAAAATATTTGCGACAAAAAAACAAGTACATTCTTCCATTCCACTTGGAGTGCAGACACTTACGAAGACCATTTCATCCAAATTGAATTGCCGGAAGAAATGTCTCAATTCAAACTCTCTTTCGACAGCCGAGACGGCAATAACGTTCCGACGCTGGTGGTCCTTTCCGGTGTCACAACAGCCAACGAATAGGCTGAACTGAAGGCGTTGATAGATGAAGCTTTATCGTCTCCGATTTATGTAAGCTATAAGAATGCCAATCTTATCGGCAGTGGCTTGAATCAGACAACCAGTTTTACGGCCTTTGCTAAAGCTGGAGAAGTCTATGCAAAAGGCGAAGCTGCAACATCTGCAGAAATCGCGTCTGCCCGTTTTGCATTGCTGAATGCTCGCAACGCTGCTGTTGTTCTCAACAAACCGGCCAACGGCACGTTCATCCGTATCCATTCGTCGGCTGCAAGTCAGGCTGCCATGCCGTATCTGTCTTCCGAAACGTCTACGGTTGAACCTAATCGCGCTGCCTATCTTGTAGGCAAGGATGGTGAAAACGAAGCTAAGACCATTTTCTTCTACAACGACAACAAACTTCTGGCTTACGAAACTGGATATTATTTGGAGAACATCAGTAATTTCGCTGGTTACAAAGGCATCACAATTGGCACGAGCATTCAGTTCTCTGAGGCGGCTAATAGCGCTGCAGGATGTTACAATGTGAAGTTCAATGACAACCGCTTCCTCTATACTAAGGCCTCTGGCTCTAACTACTATACGGATGCTGAAAATTCAGCCCCTAACGACGGCTATAACTTCCAAATGGAATACGTGAAATCGCTTCCGCTCTCTGTTGGTGCAGCAGGATATGCCACTTTGATTGCTCCTGTCGCTCTCGAAATTCCAGCTGGCGTTGAAGTCTACACCGCTGCTTTCGAAGACGGAAAGGCAAAGCTCACTTCAATCTCTGACGTCATTCCTGCTAATGTCGGTGTTGTCGTGAAGGCTGCACAAGGCACTTACAATTTCAAAATCACCACCACAGAGAATGTCGCCGCTTCAGCGTTGAGCGGTGTGCCCAACACGGCAAATGTTGCCAGCGAGTCTGCCGCATTCATCTTGGCAAACGGAAAGCACGGCGTTGGATTCTACAAACTCTCTTCTGCCAACCGCACCATCCACGGTTTCCGCGCTTTCTACACTGCTCCAGCTGAGGCTCAGGCCGTTTCTGCATTCCTCCTCGAGGACAACGTGACTGGCATCGAAGAAATCGAAACGTCAGCCGACAAGGCACCTATCTACGATTTGTCCGGTCGTCGTGTGGCGAAAGCAGAAAAGGGTGTTTACATCCAGAACGGACGTAAGATTTTCGTGAAATAATTAAAGAATGAACAGCAAACTCAATAAGAATATGAATATGAAGAAGAAATATATAGCCCCGGCCTCTGAAGTAATCGCTTTCAAAGCAGAGAGCCTGATGATGACCAACTCTATGGATGTTTACTCTGAAGAAGAAGTTGACGGCACGGAAGCGCTCAGCAACCGCCAGAATGGTTCTTGGAATTCATCGCTTTGGGGTAAAGACTGATAAAAGCGCCATTGTAAGTAATGTTGAAAACCTTCCACCATTACTAAGTATGCGCTGAAATGCTGAAAGCGCATTTGCAATTGATATGAAGCCTGCGGCAGGGAAATCGAAAGATATTTCCTGCCGCAGTTTTTTGTAATGATAATAGGATAATTCAGCCCCCCGCCTGCCGCGGGCAACTCTGCTTATCAATGACTTTGACCACCTGCTTGGTAATAAGTAGGTGGTCAAAATTATTTTTATATATGTGCCAAGAGCATTATTTTTACATTTGAAACGTCCTCTCGGGCGCATCTACTTACCTTGTTTTCAGTCGCAATGCCCGCATTGCTCCTTCACCCAAGGTGGCGTATCTGCATCCCGATAGAACATTTCAAATGTAAAAATAATTCTGTCCACCTACTTAGTAAAAAAATACTTGACCACCTGTCAATAACAAGTTGGTACTTGATAAACTGATGGACTGAACTAAATTTGCAAAGGAAAAACAGGAGATGATGAAGGGGCCTGGGATGGATTATAGTATGAAAATAGTTAAGAATACATATATAAGTCAAGTTTTTTACGTAAAAAACAAGACTTTTTATTAGCTTTGCATTTGAAGAAAAATGGGATTAATATGGTTATAGCAAAACTGATAAAGGAAAGATTGTCGTTGACCCCTGCTGGGGTTGTGTTGACAACAAGAGACTTTGGAGTGGAGATGCAGTATCAGCCAGCACTTGCCAAAGCTCTCAACCGTCTTGTGCTACAAGGTGAGCTGCAAAAGATTGCAAAGGGAAAATACTATATTCCAAAGAAGACTATCTTTGGTAATCTAAAACCTGCTGATTCAGAACTTGTTAAGGACTTCTTAGAGCAAGATGGTAAGATTGTAGGCTATATAACAGGGACAACCGCATTTGCATTCATGGGGTTGACAACACAGATAAGCTCATCCATCCTTGTCGGCACAAATAAATATCGGAGACCTATTACAAGGAATGGCGTGAAAATTTCTTTTCTCTTACAAGAGAACGCCATAACAACAGGCAATATTCCACTACTTAGAATATTGGATGCTCTGCGCCTTGTAAAGGATATTCCTGCCACTTCACCAGATGAATGTGTGACGAATATTTATAAAGTAATCAATGCCCTTTCAATGGAACAGAAGCAAGAATTGGCAGAATTATCCTTGGCATATACGCCTTATGTAAGGGCCTTGCTTGGGGCTATCTACGAGAATATGGAACTTGAAACGGAAACCATTAGCAAAACATTGAACGGAGTGACCAGTTACAAGTTGCCAATCTCCGACAAAGTATTATCAAACAAAAGAAACTGGAACATCATATGAGATTACATGAAAACTGGGAGTTGTTTTCAGATGCCTTGCAAGCAGCGTCGCAACCTGAAGAGGATGGAGGACTTGGCATCAAGAGTATTTTCATCGAGAAGGACTATTGGATTTGTCGCTCGTTGTCTTTGATGGCTGCGAACGACAAAGATAACCGTGCCATATTCAAAGGAGGAACAAGTCTTACAAAAGCATACGGTATTGGTTGTAGATTTTCAGAAGACATAGATATTGCCATCTCTGAGGCATGGACGCTCAGTGGAAACCAGTTGAAGATGCTGATAAAAAGAACAGCCAAAAGCATGACGGAAGGACTGCAGGAAATGGATATGCCTGGTTTTACAAGCAAAGGTTCTCACTACCACAAGGCATACTATTCTTATCCAAGAACTATTGATACATTACAAGTGGGTGCTATCAAGGCAGGACAATTGCTCGTTGAAATCAACTCTTTTGCCAATCCATATCCATTCCAGAAATGCAGGCTGCAAAGTTTTTTGACCGAGTTCCTGCAAAAGACTGGTAATGAGAGCTTGATAGAAGAGTTTGATATGCAGCCTTTCGAAGTGAATGTTCTCGACAGGCGTAGAACATTGACAGAGAAGTTGGTGTCATTGCTTCGCTGTTCCTTGGCCGACAACTACATGTCGGAGTTGACAGCTAAGATACGCCATTTCTATGATTTGCATTTCCTCTTGAATGATGTTGAAACACAGGACTATCTGAAAAGTGACGTTTTCAAGTCGGACTTCAGCAATTTGTTCGCGCAAGACCAACAGAGATTTGACAAGCCCGAAGGATGGCAAAACAAAAACATTATGGATTCTCCAATCATCAATGACCTACATGATGTTTGGTCTGCATTAAGCAACGTCTATTCAAAAGAACTTCCCAACCTTGCCTACAAAGAGATACCGATGATTGAGAGCATCGAAAATAGTATGGAACAATTGATTTCGTATTTGACAGAATAAAACCGTCATGCTAACCGCCTGAAAGCCAGCAACGGGTGTTTTCAAGGAGGAAAAGCGGAGAATCTGCTAAATTTTGTGTAACTTTGCAACTCATTTCTAAAAGAAGCCGAAAGCATACCTCTTTTTGAAAGCGGAAAACAATTCGCTTTCAAAGTCTTACGCCTCCGGGAATATTTGGAAAACGTATTGCATTTTCACAATAATTTATCGTTATATCGAATGAAAGGATTTAGTTTCAAGCCGAGGTTGTTCTCGGAACTCCAACACTACAATCGCGAGAAATTTGCGGCCGACGCTATGGCTGGTCTCATTGTGGGCATTGTGGCGTTGCCGTTGGCCATTGCTTTCGGTATCGCCTCTGGAGTGTCGCCGTCGCAGGGTATCTTAACAGCCATCATCGGTGGTTTCATCGTGTCGGCCTTGGGTGGCTCACGCGTGCAAATCGGTGGCCCAACGGGTGCCTTCATCGTCATCATCTACGGCATTGTCAGCAATCCCGCCTTGGGAATGTCTGGACTAATTGTGGCCACCATGATGGCGGGCGTGTTCCTCATTTTGTTGGGAGCGTTCAGGCTCGGCACCATTATCAAGTTCATTCCATACCCCATTGTGGTGGGCTTCACGAGCGGTATCGCCGTCACCATCTTCACCACGCAGATTCAGGAATTTTTCGGACTCCAGATTGAGGGTAAGATGCCGGGCGACTTTGTTTCGAAGTGGGTGGTCTATTTCCAACATTTCAACACCACCGACTGGATAACAACGGCCGTTGGCGTTCTCAGCGTGGCAATCATCGCCTTGACGCCGAAAGTGTCGAAGAAAATCCCTGGTTCGCTCGTGGCCATCATCGTGATGACAGTGGGTGCCTATTTCCTCAACCCCGTTTTGCAGGAACACGGCTTCAGTTCTATCGCCACCATCCACGACCGCTTCGGCGAAATCAAGGCCACGCTGCCGCCGCTCACCGTGCCCAACGTCTCTTGGGACGGCCTCCGCGAACTCCTTCCAACGGCGATGGTCATCGCCGTGCTCGGCGCCATTGAGTCGTTGCTCTCCGCAACAGTGGCCGATGGTGTCTGCGGCGACCATCATAATTCCAACCAGGAACTCATCGGACAGGGCGTTGCCAACCTTTGCACACCGCTCTTTGGTGGTATTCCTTGCACGGGAGCCATTGCCCGCACCATGACCAATATCAACAACGGCGGACGCACGCCTGTGGCTGGACTCATTCATGCGGCTGTGCTCTTGCTCATCTTCATCGTCTTGATGCCACTGGCGGGCTATATCCCAATGGCTTGTTTGGCCGGCGTGTTGGTGGTTGTTTCATACAACATGAGCGGCTGGCGCACCTTTATGCAGCTGATGAAGAATCCGAAGAGCGACATTGCCGTGCTCGTCATCACCTTCTTGCTCACCGTTATCTTCGACCTCACCGTGGCCATCGAAGTGGGTTTGCTCATCGCCTGCCTCCTCTTCATGAAGCGTATGGCTGAGAGCACGCAAATCAAAGTGATTGCCGACGAAATCGACCCCAACGACGAGACGGATGCTGAGACCCACGAGGAACACCTCATCATCCCTGAGGGCGTGGAGGTCTACGAAATCAACGGCCCATATTTCTTTGGCATTGCCAACAAGTTTGAGGAACTCATGAGCGCTATGGACAACCATCCGAAGGTACGCGTCATCCGTATGCGCCGCGTGCCGTTTATCGACTCCACGGGTATCCACAACTTGCAAAACCTCTGCGAGATGAGCCACCGCGAAGGCACCCACATCGTGCTGTCTGGTGTCACGCCCAACGTGCATGCCGTGCTCGAGCACAATGGTTTCGACCATTTGTTGGGAAAAGACCACATCTGTCCCAATATCAACGTGGCGCTCGACCGCGCTGCCTCTATCATGAAGCGCAAGATTTAAGCGATTCTTATAAGCTAAAAAACCTCCTTCAGGCATCGTCTGAAGGAGGTTTTTTAGCTTATAAGGAATATGAAAAATGCGCTCGGCCTTCCCGCGAAACCAATGTGAGGAGGCAATATAAGAGCCGATATGTGTTTGCCGCGTTGTTCAACGCCCTTCCGTTTTTTTCAGCAGCGCTTCTCTCAGGTCGTCAGACGTGGCAAGTCCGAGCTTCTTGCGGATGTGTATGCGCACCGAACTGATGTTGTTGGGCGTTTTGTCGAGAATGGCGGCAATCTCCAAGATGGTCTTGCCGCAGATAATCAAGCGGCACACTTCCCGCTCCGTTGGTGTCAGCGAAGGCAGCGTTGCCGAAATGTCGGCGTGTTGCATCCTGCGGTGGGCCATTCTTTGCTCCACGGCCCTTATCAAGTTGGCCTCAGTGCGCTCGTCGAGATGGTTGAAGAAGTTGGTGACGTCTTTATCCGTCATCCCTCCGCGTCCCAGTTGTATGTAGGCCAGCAGTTCGGTTTTCGTCATGTGGAAAGTGGTCAGCAGTTGGTCGAGGGTGTCGTGATAGTCTTCATTCTCGCGTTGCGTGTTTCGAATGCCCCGCCTAATCAGTTCGCCCAGCACGCATGTGAAAATCTCCGTGATAATGAATATCATCGCGATTTGCTTGTTCACCCCTCCGTCAGTGTAGAGGTAAGCAAAAACGATTGTGGCGATGCTGATGGAGGCGATGATTGTCGGGATGTGCCTGAGAGAGGCCATGACGAGATAGATGATGAGGGCAAGCGAGATGATTTGGTTGAACACGATGGTCTCGTTGAAGCCCGGCGGCTGCGTCATCGCCATGTGAACGATGCGGGCGCTGTCGGTCAGTTGGGTCAGTATGCCAAATGAGGTCATGGCCGTTTTTAGCGACACGCGCTGCCGCAGATATAAAACCAGAATCGACAGCGTCATCGCCCAAACGATTGCCGATATGGCGTACAGCATCGTGTTGCCCCGTCCGACAAGTCCGATGAGGTGCATAGGCACACCAGCCAAAATCACCGACGAACTGAGCACCAAAAAAGTGATAAGACACAAGCGTTCCTGCCAATTATGGCTGCGACGGTCAAGGAAAACGCGTAGCCGTGGTGTGATTTCTAATCTCATGATTTTTCATTCTTTCTACCATACAAAGGTAGTACTTTTTTACTGGTTTTACCCCTTTTTACCCTCCTTTTTACCCCCCCCTTACGGCAATTTACGGCGGCCCGGCTTTTGTTGCTTGGCGATTGCGGACTAATTTTGCAACCAATCGAACAACAAAAAACAAACAAATATGACGAAGATTTTTAACTCTGACCACAGCCGCCGTGCGATGTTTTGCACGCTGCTTTCCTTGCTGATGTGGATGGTTGGTATTGGCGGTGCTTCTGCTGGCAAAAAAGTAGTGCCGCGCAATCCGATTGTGAAAATCATCAGCGGCCCGACCTATTCGGACAACGGCACCGAAGTTAGGCTCAAACTTTGGATGTATAACTACGATGGCGGCAACGCCCACTTTATCGGAGATGTCTATCTCAATATTGATGGGAGCAATGTGGTTAAGCTAAACGATATTTGGAGGAACTTTTCCAATGTCGACAATGAGGATCATATAAAGAATTTAGAGACGAGTGGCAATATGGGCCTACAGGGCACGATGAAGCTTAACAACGTGAAAATCGGCACTGCACAGTTTTGCAACGTCAAGAAAAATCAGACGTGCGCTTATAATGATAATTATAAAGAAGATAAGTGGACCACTGTAGAACTCAAACTCTCTTTCAATAATTCGTTTTCCTACCGCCCTCACAAGATAAATGTGAAGGGCAAGTGGCGCGATTGGTGTGACGTATCGAATGAATCATATAAAGACAAGGACATCAGTAACAAAATTTACGGCTTCCTCTATCCCCTTGGTTTAACTGCAGAAAGAATATATGGCGATATTATGCGTTTTAACTGGGATGTAAATTATGTTGATTTGCGGGAGTCGATGAAAAAAGGCAAGTGGGTGTTGTATAAAAAATTGAAAGGCTCATCTGATTATGAAATCGTAAGCGAAACTAATGAAGTATACATTGATATTAAACCTCGTGATTTCGTCTGCGGTGCTACGTATTATATCACATTCAATCCCGATGCACTAAGCAAAACCCCAATTATCAGTGGTCTGACAGCATCTCTTTCAAAAGAGCATTGGATGTATAATGATCATTGCAATAATTGCAAACATTATTTTTTTAGATACACCACCTCAGATAAAAAAATGGTGAAACTTGCTGATAATCTGGATTTTGGTGCAAAAATGCTGTCGAATACTGCTGTCGGCAGTGGCGAATTCATGATAGAGTTTTACGACGACATCATCCGTATACCAGACAAGGCTTTTTATATGAGTAAGCTTAATGGCAAAATTGACCTCCCGATGTCTGTGAAATCCATAGGCGCTTATGCTTTCGCCAAAACTGCTTGTACCGATTTTTCTCTTCCTGATCGTGTGACCGAAATCGGCGAAGGGGCGTTTGAAAGTTGCCACAATTTCCGAACGTTGAACCTTCCACGTGATTTGAAAAAATCGGAAACCGAGCTTTTTATGATTGCCTTTTATCGGGTGAGCTTAATATCGCGTATAATGTTATGGAGATTGGCGATTATGCTTTTAGTGGTTGCACGAGTCTTACAAAGCTGAGCCTGACAAGTAGTTTGCAAAGAATCGGTGCTAATGCTTTTAATGGTTGCAAGAATCTCAAATGCGAACTTGCGATTCCCTCTACTGTGACCGAGATTGGTGATGGCGCTTTCAAAGAGTGCTCTAATCTCTATGGCACACTGACACTTCCGGCGAATTTGAAAAAGATTGGAAGTAAGACGTTTCAGAATTGCAATTCTTTTACTGGCACCCTTGTCATTCCCAATAGTGTGACGGAGATTGGCCAAGAAGCGTTCTCTGATTGCAGTAGATTCACGGGCTTGAGTCTGCCTAATAATCTCCGCAAAATCGAGTTTGGAGCCTTTGCTCGTTGTATAAATCTTAGTGGCCCTCTCAGCATTCCCGAAACTGTAAAGGAGATTGGTTCTTATGCGTTCTATAATTGTACAGGATTTACTGGCGATTTTGTCTTGCCTTCTGCATTGGAATCAATCGGCACGGATGCTTTTGCTAATACACAAGATAAGAACAGACTCGTGTTCCAGTCGTTGCCCAAAGGCATGCAGAATGGCTATCACGATTGCAAGATGAGAAGATACGTCAACCTCAGCGATGCTTCCTACGTTTCCGATGATGCATACGCCTATTTGGATAGGGCTTCCTATGTCCGCACGATGACTAACACCTGGGGTTCCCTCGTGTTGCCATACTACATGCTACTTCCCAGCGATGCGCCGTACAGTGTGTTTACCATTGAAAAGATGACCAACGACGAGGTTGTTCTGAAGCGTTGCACTTTTATTTTGAACTCAGGAGTTGCGTATATTGTGCGTCGCGATGGTGAGGAAAAAACACTGAACTTCCAGACAGACCGTGCGACTCAAATCAGTATGAAGATGCAGCCTGCCGACGTGGGAAATCTGAAGTTCAGCGGCACGTATCAGGCAAAGGAAGTGACCGACGGATATATTCTCGCCCAAGACCGCTTCTGGAATGTGGCAAAACTGAAAGCTGCAGCGCCAGAAACGCAGGCCGTCATGGTGGGCCCGTTCCGCTCCTGGCTCGAAGGAACAACTGCAAATACTTCTCCCAGTCTCTCTATGCGCATCGGCGATTCCACCACAGGCATCGACAACGTTGCACCGCTCGAAATACTCAACGCCAACGATGCAGAATATTACGACCTCAACGGCAAACGCCTTGACGCACCGATGAAAGGCGTGAACATCGTGAAGCGCGGCAACAAAACAATGAAGGTAATCATCAAATAACCGTTTGGACAATGAAAAAGAAAGTATATATAAAACCCGAAATCTGTGTTCTCCAGCTTGACATTCAGGCAGCACTTGCCACGTCTTCCGTTCAACAAGCGCCGGAAGAGGATTATACGGATGAAAAGGTCAAAGGCTTGTGGGATAAAAACGACAAGTGGAAGATTTGGGCAGACTAAGTCTCACCATTACAGCAATGGTCTTTACTTATTCATAAAAAAGAGCCGCCGCTCCCGAGAGGAAGCAGGCGGCTCTTGCTTTGATGTTTGGTGGTTGTGAGTCTTATTTCTTCTCGCCGAAGTAGCGCTTGAAGAGACCTTCGAAACCGCGTCCGTGACGAGCTTCGTCGCGGGCCATTTCGTGAACTGTGTCGTGGATGGCATCGAGGTTGAGTTCCTTGGCACGCTTGGCGATGCGGGTCTTGTCTTCGCAGGCACCAGATTCAGCGTTCATGCGCTTTTCGAGGTTGGTCTTCGTGTCCCACACCACGTCGCCGAGCAGTTCGGCAAACTTCGAAGCGTGTTCAGCCTCTTCCCAAGCATAGCGCTTGAAAGCTTCAGCAATTTCAGGGTAGCCTTCGCGGTCGGCCTGACGGCTCATTGCCAAATACATGCCCACTTCGGTGCATTCGCCCATGAAATGGTTGTTGAGGTCCTTAATCATTTCTTCGTCGCAACCCTTGGCTACGCCGATTTCGTGTTCAGAGACAAAAGAAAGGCCACTTTCTTCTTTCAACTCCTTAAACTTGGAAGCAGGAACGCCACACATTGGGCATTTTTCTGGAGCGTGGTCACCTTCGTGAATATAACCGCATACGGTGCAAATGAATTTCTTTTTCATAATGGTAGAATTTTTAATATGTTATGTCAATGTAAATGTCAATCATCAGAGGCAATCATCGGTGGCATCCGATGCCATTTGCCGTTGGAGGGAGTTGGTTAGTGCCGTCATGCTCGGCCGCGTCAACCGCTTTTCCGGAAGCAGACTTATGCAGGATGCCCCTCAGTTCGTCTCGCTGCAATTTGAGCACAATCCCCGGAAATAGAGCGCAGCCTCGTCCACTTTGAAGCCCGCCGGCACATCGGCCATCTCCGAGATGTCTTGCCAATTGAGCGGCATGTCGTACACCCTTCCGCAGTTCCGGCAAAAGAAATGCGCGTGGGGCGTGATGTCGCCGTCGTAGCAGGTACACTGCTCGTTAATCGTTATCTGCAAGGCCGCCCCTTGCTTGACAAGCAAGCGCAGCGTGTTGTAAACAGTGGCCTTGGAGAGCGTTGGAATTTCCTGAACAACATCGTTGTAGATTTCGTCCACCGTCGGGTGTGTGCGATGAGTCAGCAGGTATTTCATCACTGCCATACGTTGCATCGACGGCTTAACCCCGTGCTGGGCAAAATAATCAAGAATTTCAGCGTTACTCATAATTAATTTGTAATCATTATTATTTTTTATTCGAAGGCAAAGTTACAGAGTTTCTAAGTAACTTCCAAATTTTTCATGGATTATTTTCAAAAATAATTGATTTTTTCTTGAAATCGCTTGCATGTTCAAAAATTAGTCTCTACCTTTGCGGTGTCATAGTTTGATAGTACACCGCGAAGCAAGCCTATAAAACAAAACTTCTCCTAAGCGTTCAGACTTAAAAGCGCAGAGAGTCAATGGCTGCCAAACGTCGTACGGCAACGAAACCTTTTAGCTGGTTATGTTGTTGAGGCTCAGTGTTTAAAAACATCGTTTAAAGGGCATTCTTTATTCGAAACAACGTCCCGAAAGTCAGGAACCGCATTTAATGAACATCCTTCAAGCGCCCAGAACAATTATCAAAACCATCGCGAGACGCCTTCCAAAATCCTTGAGACTCATGTCTGTGGCTGTTGAGGGCGGTGGCTATCAAACTTTATCTCTTTAAGTAGGTCTCGGCATTTACAGAATGCTTCTGACCACCTGCTTAGTCATCAATTTCGCCTCAACTTATTTTATCTGGTGCCACGCGCAAAGAGATAATCGTGTTGGAGCAGCGGAATTATTAACGGAAATAACAACATCAAAACCCTATATAATATGATACAACTTAATGACATCACTTTTGGCTACAAGCGCAGGGGCAATCCTGTGTTCAGCCATTTCAGCATGAATCTCGAGCCCGACAGCATCTACGGGCTTCTCGGTAAAAACGGCGCGGGCAAAAGCACGTTGCTCTATCTGATGTGTGGACTGCTGCGTCCGCAGAGCGGCGAGGCTTTGTTCAACGGCAAGTCCGTGGTTGAGCGCCGCCCAGAAATTTTGGAAGACATCTTCATCGTTCCCGAGGAGTTTGAGCTTCCGCCGCTGAAACTTTCAACATACGTGAAGATCAATGCTCCGTTTTATCCGCATTTCAGTGAGGAACTCCTCAGCCAGTGTCTGCAGGATTTCGAACTTCCTGAAGACATCAATCTGGGCGGACTCTCGATGGGGCAGAAGAAAAAGGCGTTCATTGCCTTTGCCATTGCCACCAACACGCGCCTGCTGCTGATGGACGAACCGACAAATGGGCTCGACATTCCTGCAAAGGCATGCTTTCGCCGCGTCGTGGCGCGGCAGATGCGTGAAGACCGCACCATCGTTATCTCAACCCATCAGGTGCGCGATGTTGATGCCTTGCTCGACCATGTGGCAGTGGTGGACCATTCAAGAATCCTGCTCAACGCTTCCACGGCCGACATCACTTCGCGCCTGGTGTTTGAACAACGGGCTGCCGGCGAAGACACCAGCGATGCGCTTTATGCACAGCCCAACATGATGGGGAACGCCGTCATCGCCCGAAACACAGACGGACGCGACTCACAAATCAACCTCGAAATGCTCTTCAACGCGCTGATGGAAAACAACGCACTGATGGAAGGCAACGAGGAAACGTCTCTCAAACCATAATATACAAAGGAGGAACATCTCATGAAAAATATTTCTGTATCCCGCATGACGCTGCTTTTGCGTCGCGACTTGTTTTCAAACTGGAAACGCCACCTGCTTCAATTGGGCATTATCTACGCTTTGCTGACGGTCTTCCTCTGTGGAAAATACTATGGATATTTTAGTCCATTCGACCTCGAAGCGTTCAAGGCTTCCCATCCAGCTATGTTACAAGCATATCTGGAGCAGAAGCAGGCATACATTTCATCATCCGTCGTTGGCATCGGCCTCTTTTATTTCCTTTTCGTGCTCTCGACGTCCTTTGCCGGCATCTCCACCAAGCAGCAGCGCATCAGCGCCCTGATGCTCCCTGCCACCAATATGGAGAAATACTTGACGGGCATTCTTTCGGCCATTGTCAGAACCTTCCTTTTCATGACCGTGGGTGTCGTTTTGGCCGACCTGACGCGCATGGCCATCATGCCGTTTTTCGATGTCACGATGGGCTCATTGCTCCCGAGCATTTGTGTCGATGGCATATACAATAATGTCTGCTTCATCATTGAGCGTTTCTCATCCACGACAGAGTATTACTACGATGGTGGGTCTTACCAAGCATGGGCTGGCTATAAGATTCTTACGCTGAATCTCTTATATTTAATGGCCGTTTTCTATGCCGTCTTCTCAAGCGCCATGTTCCGCAAGCGTGCCTTCCTGTGGGGGATTCTGCTCTTCATCGGTGCCATGATTGCTTTCGCATTCACTCTTCTTGAGTTTGTAAAACTGGGAATGAAGCCTGCGCATGGTTTCAGCATGGAAACGGCGACAGCCATAACGGGCGTTATCAGTGTCGTTTCGTATGTCATCTTCACCTACTTCGGCTATCGTCATTTAAAGCGGCTGCAAGTGATTCCCCGAAAATTCTTTAGCCTATGATTTTCAAGGAAGGACAGGCTATTTTCATTCAGATTGCGGAGCGCATTTGCGATGAAATACTGGCCGGGAAATATGAAGCCGACGCTCGCATTCCGGGGGTGCGCGACTATTCCGTCACATTGGAGGTGAATGTCAACACCACCGTGAAGGCCTACGAACAACTGGCGCAGCGTGGCGTGATCTATAATAAGCGCGGACTGGGCTATTTTGTGGCCGCCGATGCACAATCGCAAATCCTGAAGACACGGCGTGAGACTTTCTTCAACAGCGAACTCCCCGAACTCGTTGTGCGCATGCGTCAGCTTGGTGTGACGCCAGAAGACATCAGAACGGCTTACGAGAAGGACAATGCGTGATGGCAGGTGGATGGATTCCACTGTAAGGCAAAGAGGACTTGTACTCATCCCCAGCCATCATGCTGTGTATATTATAATAAGTAAGTGTCCAAAATTATGGCCAAACTTGCTCTCGGGCTTGAGAGCAAGTTTGGCCTGTTTTTTTAGGATTGCCCATATTGGCGGCAGACGTGTTATGGCAGTGGTACACACTTTTTTACGCCAGAAAACAGTTTCATTGAGGTGTAAGTGGTTGTCCGCTTTTTCTCATATTCAGATAAGCCTTACAAGTTGTCTACTCGCGGCCGCCGGCAATGCTACTCGCGGCCGCTGGCAATGCTACTCGCGGCCGCAGGTAAAGCTACTCGCGGCCGAAGGTAGAGCTACTCGCGGCCGCGAGTAGATGACAATGTGACTATAACTGATTTTACTTTACACTTTTCTTGTTGTTTTACTAAATTACTT
>OIWU01002322.1_pt1 | contig 16355 bp, 14 predicted proteins | sample 1587711 | NCBI WGS metagenome assembly OIWU01 (sample SAMEA3888909, study PRJEB22519) | human gut metagenome | biome: human gut; feature: human-associated habitat; material: faeces | place: Denmark | collected 2010 | reverse complement strand
TCATCACATGGTAGAAGCCCTCGGCGGTGAACCGCTTGAAGAAGGTGTCGGTGTCCCGGCGGCTGCGCACGCCGTAGACTACCTCGGCGCCGTCGAGATACTTTTTGACCATCTCATCCATGGCGTTGATGTCGTCCTGACCGTCGCAGTCGATGGAGATGGTGATGTCGCAGCTGCCGCTGTGGAGCGCCTCCATCAGCCCGGCCAGCACGGCGTTCTGGTGGCCGCGGTTCCGGCTCTGGGAGATGCCGATGAAGTGCTCATCCTCAGAGGCGAACTTCTGGATGAGGGACCAGGTGGCGTCGCGGGAGCCGTCGTTGACGAAGAGCACCCGGCTCTTCTCGCTGATAAGGCCCGCTGCGGCGAGGTCGTTTATCTTTTTCAGGAACAGGGGGGCCGTGATGGGCAGCACCTGTTCTTCATTGTAGCAGGGAATGACGATCCATAAAATCGGTTTGGACATGATGAAGTTCTCCTTCTATATAAGGCTCTCCCAAAGGGAGAGTCTGTTACAGCACCATGTGCCGCAGCGCGTCCGGTTCCAGCAGCTTGAAGCTGCTCTTATAGGTCTCGAGCAGGCCGTCCCGCTGCATCAGGCTCAGCTCCCGGGAGAGGGCGCTGCGGTCGCAGTTGAGGTAGTCGGCCAGCTGGATGCGGGAGTAGGGGACGGTGAAGGTGAGGCTGTGATGCACCTCGGCCTCACTGAGCAGGTAGGCGCACACCTTGGCCCGCAGGCTCTTGAGCAGCAGCAGGTCTACCCGGCGGGAGAGCAGGAAGTATTTGTCGCTGATGGTGCGCACAAGGTTCTGCAGCACCCGCTGGCGGGCCGGGTCGGCCCCGGGCAGCAGAAGCTTCTCGTAAGGCACCAGCAGCACCTCGCAGGGGGCCGAGGCCATCACTGTTACCGGGCTGGAAAGGCTCGAGCCGCCCAGCACGTCGCCGAACACACCGCCCGGCCCCATCTGGCTGATGGGCAGACGCGCCCCGCTGGCGGCGGGATGGTAGGCCTCGATGGCGCCGGAGAGCACCACGCCCACCCGGCGGTTCGGCTGTCCGGCCAGCACGAGAGTCTCGCCCCGGCTGTAGGTGCGCAATACGGCCCCCACTTCGCCCAGCAGGACCCGGAGCGCTTCGGCTTCCAGCCCGGCGAACAGAGAGGTGGATTGTAACAGCGGAAGATAATTTTCCATACCCATTCCGTGAGGTTTTCCCCGGGCCCTCACCGCCCTTCTGCGATTCCGTTGCGTGTGCAACGGTATTTTTTCTCTTATTATAGTAAACTTGAGGGCGTAAAGCAAATGGTTTTGCAAATTTTTTGCGGGAAAATTTCTCCCAATGAAAGTGAGGAGCTGAATCCTATGAAAAAACTGACATCTCTGCTGCTGTCGCTGGTGCTGATGATCAGCGTGCTGGCCTGCGGCGCATCGGCCAAAACGAGCACCAAAGTGCGCATCGCCGGCCTGAAAGGCCCCACCACCATGGGCCTTGTCAACCTGCTGAGCATGGAGAAGGACGGCACTGCCTCCCTCGACTATGACCTGCAGCTCTACGGCGCTGCCGATGAGATCGTGCCGAAGCTCATCAAGGGCGAACTCGACATGGCCGCTATCCCGGCCAACCTCGCCGCGACCCTCTACCAGAAGACGAACGGCGGCATCCAGGTCATGGCCGTCAACACGCTGGGCGTCCTCTACGTCGTGGAGAAGGGCAATACCGTCCACAGCTTTGCCGACCTCAAGGACCGCACCATCCTCTCCACCGGCAAAGGCACGACGCCCGAGTACGTCCTGCGCTATCTGCTCAAGAAGAACGGCCTCGACCCCGACAAGGACGTGAAGATCGAATACTACAGCGAGGCTTCCGAGGTCACGGCCCAGATGGCCGCTGCCAGGAAGGATGCCATCGCCGTCCTGCCTCAGCCCTACGTCACCGCTGCCCAGATGAAGGACAGCGGTCTCCGCGTCGTCCTCGACCTGACCAGGGAGTGGAACAAGGTCTGTGACACCCAGCTCATCACCGGCGTCACCGTGGTGCGTACCGAGTACGCAAAGCAGAACCCCAATGTCATCGCAGCTTTCCTGACCGACTACCAGAAGAGCGTCAAGGCGGCCAACGAGGACATCGACGGCACCGCCGCCCTCTGTGAGGAAGTCGGCGTGGTGGCCAAGGCTGCGATCGCCAAGAAGGCCCTGCCCAAGTGCAACATCGTTTACCGCAACGGTCAGGAGATGAAGAAAGACATCTCTGCCTACCTGCAGGTGCTCTACGATGCCTCTCCCGCCGCTGTGGGCGGCAAGCTGCCGGACGACAACTTCTACTACACCGAGCCGTCCGTCCTGCGTAAGGTCATGGCGGCGATCCGCAACTCTGCAAAGTAAGCTTTGAAACAAGGAAAACTGCCGCACAGCCGTGCGGCAGTTTTTCTTACATCAGAAGGCCCGCGCCGATGCCGATGAGGGCCGGCAGCAGCCAGCCAAAGCCGAGGCTGCTCAGGGGCAGAGCGTTCATCAAGGTGGAGAGGGGGCCGAAGGGCAGGGCGGCAGGGATGCTCTGGATGGCCGTGAAGAGGATACTCAGCCGCCAGACCGATATCCGCTGGAACCGTCCGGGCAGGAACTCCACCACGATGAGGATGATGGCGATGGGGTAGATGGCGTTCAGCACAGGGACGGAAAGCCTCAGGATGTCCGCAAGGCCGATGTTCGCCAGCAGCATGCTCATCAGCGCGAAGAAGGCCGCAATGGTGGGGTAGGGCAGCCGGGGCAGAAGCTCGTGGAAGTATTCGCCTACGCTGGCGATGAGGCCGACACAGGTGTTGAAGCAGGCGATGACGAAGATGGCGGCCAGAAGCACCTGTCCCACCCGGCCAAACAGGCCGTCGGCCAGTGCCGTCAGGACGGCGGCACCGGTGTCGCTGCCGGGGACGGCAGCCCCCGAGATGCCGCCGATGTGGGTCAGCATGGCGTAGACCACCAGCAGCATCCCGCCCGCGATGAGCCCGGCCCGGATGGTGCCGCGCCGGACGGCGGACTCCTCCGTGATGCCCACCGCCTGAAGGTTCAGCGCGATGACCGCGCCGAAGTTGAGCGCTGCCAGCGCGTCCATGGTCTGATAGCCGTCCAGCACGCCCTGTGCGGCGGGGAGGGCGGCGTAAGCCTCGGCAGGTGTGCCGTAGCCGGGCGCGGCCGGGTGGAGAATGCAGCCCGCGAACAGCACCACGATGAGCACCAGCAGGGCAGGGCAGAGGATGCGGCCCAGCCGCTGGGTCAGCTTTTCGGGCTTGAGGGCCACGAAGTACGCCGCAGCAAAGAACACGAGGGAGTAGATGAACTGTCCCGGTGTGCTCCGCCCCACCAGCGGCGTCAGCATCTCAAACGAGGTGCTGGCCGTGCGGGGGATCGCGAGGCAGGGACCGATGGACAGATAGACCAGCACAGCGAACACCTGTGCGAAGCGGGGATGGACCCGCCCGGCCAGCGCAGGCAGACCTCCTGCCCGGGCCACCGCTGCCACGCCCGCGATGGGCAGACCGATGGCGCTGACGGCAAAGCCCGCAAAAGCGAGCCAGAGCGCCGTCCCGGCCTGTGCGCCAAGGAAGGGCGGGAAGATGAGGTTGCCTGCCCCGAAGAACATCGAGAACAGGGTGAACCCCACCAGAAGGAGCTTTTTGCCCCGGAGGGCCTGAGCGGAATCGTGCATGGTCATCTCTCCCATCTGTGCGCGGAGGCACGTAGAATCAGGATTACTTTATTCCAGTGTAGTGTTTTATGACCTTCATGTCAAGAGAAGAAAAGATGAAGGATTGTATTCTCATACATGATGTGATATTCTGAAAGCGAGAAAACGAACAGGAGCAAAGAAATACATGGATAAAACAAAAAAACGCCGCATTCAAATTTTGGCGGCGTCGGTGTTCTGGCTGGGCGTCTGGCAGGCGGCGGCTGCGGCCATCGGGCAGGAAGTCTTTCTTGTCTCGCCGGTGCAGGCCATCGGTACGCTGGTGGAGCTGCTGCCGCAGGCCGAGTTCTGGCAGCGCGTCGGTTTCAGCGCCGGGCGCATCCTGCTGGGCTTCGGGCTGGGCGTTCTGTCCAGCGCGGTGCTGGCGGTAGCCGCCGAAAAGTGGGAGTGGGTGGACGCCCTTCTCGCCCCCGTGATGCAGCTGGTCAAGGCTACTCCGGTGGCGAGCTTCATCATTCTGGCGCTGGTGTGGGTCAGCGGCTCGTCGCTGTCCGTCCTGATCAGCTTTTTGATGGTGCTGCCCGTCCTCTACAGTGCAGTGCGCACCGGAATCGGGAGTGCTGACCGCCAGCTTCTCGAAATGGCGCAGGTGTTCCGTCTGCCTCTGGGGCGGCGTCTGCGGGCGGTCTGGCTCCCGGCGGTGCTGCCCGCGTTCCGGCAGGGATGCAGCGTGGCGCTGGGCATCTGCTGGAAGAGCGGCGTAGCAGCAGAGGTCATCGGCCTGCCGGACGGCAGCATCGGCGACGCCCTTTACCGGGCCAAAATTACCCTTTCCACCGGGGAGCTGTTTGCCTGGACCTTCGTCATCATCCTGCTGAGCGCCGTATTCGAAAAGCTGTTCCTCGCTCTGCTGGATAAAGCGGTAGCGGCAGTTCTGGGCGAAGAGGGGGCTGAAAAATGAGTGAAACCAACAACAAACTGGAAATAAAGAAGCTGTCTAAACGATTCGGAGAGAAAATTCTCTTCGAAAACCTCTCGCTTACCGTGGACGGCCCGGCGGTGCTCTGGGCGCCAAGCGGCTGGGGCAAGACGACCCTGCTCCGCATCCTGATGGGGCTGGAAGCGCCCACCTCCGGCAGCGTGGAGGGCGTGGGCCGGGTCGGCGCGGTCTTTCAGGAAGACAGGCTCTGCCCCCAGCTGACCGCCGAAGAGAATGTGGCGCTGGTGCTGCCCGCAGAACAGTACAAGGTCAAAACGCAATACAAAGAGCAGATACGAGATGACCTTATACAATTAGGACTGGATGGCGAGGCCCTTGCCCTGCCTGCCCGGAAGCTCTCCGGCGGACAGAAGCGCCGCACCGCCTTGCTGCGCGCGCTCTGGGCCGAGAGCGACACGCTTCTGTTAGATGAGCCCTTCACCGGCATGGATCCCGCCGCCATGAAAAAAGCCACAGCCATGCTCAAGGCACGCTGCGGCACAAAGCCCACCCTGCTGGCGACCCATGATCAAGAAGCCATCCGGGAGCTGGGGTGGAAAGTGATCGAACTGGGCTGAAACGAAAGGAGCCTGACCATGGAGAAAAAGACGAGCTGCCTGCTCTGCATTCTTACCGCGCTGCTTCTCGCTGTGCTCTATCTCTGGGCCGCCCTCCGCCCGGGCGTCTGGCTGCGGGATGCCTTTTTGTACCGGCAGGCCGACGGCAGCTTTTCGGGCAAGGATGCGTATGCTTACCGGAAGATTGTCGATGGAAAGCTGACCAATACTCCGAATACCAGACTGATCGATGCTGTCTTGGATGAGCCGTGGGATTATATCAGTCTCCAGCAGGCGAGCGGCAAGTCGGGTCTGTATGAAACTTTCAATCCGTATCTGCCTTCATTGATTTCGTATCTGCGTGAGAATGCGCCGAAGAAGGATTTCAAGCTTGTGTGGAATCAGACGTGGGCTTATGCTTCGGATTCTGACCATAGAGATTTCCCGAATTACGGGAACAGCCAGATGGCGATGTATGAGGCGATTGTGTCTGCTGCCAGGAAGGCGTTGAAGGACAATGATTTCGATGTGCTTGTTCCGTCTGGTACTGCGATTCAGAATGCGAGGACTTCGTATGTGGGGGACAAGTTCAACAGGGACGGTTACCATCTGGAGCTGAATTATGGCCGTTATACTGCTGCCTGCACGTGGTTTGAGGCGATTTCCGGAAAGTCTGTTGTGGGCAATTCCTATGCGCCGGATTCTGTAGATGAGGGCAAGAAGGCGGTGGCGCAAAATGCTGCCCACTATGCTGTGCGTCATCCGTATCGCGTCACTATAATGAAACGCTTCCGCTAGGTAGCACTACATTGTTGTCGTGTTGTGCCCAGAGGAGCACTTGAGAGGACTTGCCGCCCTCGCATTGTTTTTTTATTGGGACTCTGTCCCAAACCCTGACACTCCGTGCGGCCTTTGCGTCCTCCACGTATTTGCTGTCGCAAATACCCGGACCCGGCCGGTCGTCTGATGACGACTTGTTAAATAGCGCGGGTGCTCCGGCTGTCACGGCGACAATTTCGCTATATTTGTCAGATGAATAGAAATAGGATATGAAAAGATTGAGCATATTATTGGGAATAGGAATGTTGATGGCGGCGCAGTTTGGGCTGTCAGGGGCGGCGTTCCCGTCAGCGGCGACGTCAGGGACAATGTCCGGAATGGCGTCGGTGCAGGTGACTGCGGCTGGCTATAAGGCAGTTGCGGACATGGCGGCGTTCAGGAAAGAGTTGGTGTCCAAGACATCGGCATTGACCACGATTCAGGCGAAGTTCGTCCAGACGAAGTACCTGAGCGTATTCAGCCGCGAAATGAAATCCGAAGGACGGTTCTACTGGCAGAAGACCGACAAGATCTGCCTCGACTACCGTACACCGGTCGCCTACGAAATCGTCATCAACGGCGATAAGATCAAGACCGTAAACGCCGGCAAGGCCTCCGTCATTGACACCAAGGGAAATCCCATGATGGACCAGATGAGCACACTTATAACATCCTGTATGACAGGAGATTTGTCCAAACTTGGCGCTGACTTCACCGTGAACATGGAAGAGTCATCAGCCGATTACAGACTCACCATCATCCCGAAATCGAAGACAGTCCGCGCATATATCGACAAGATGGTTATCCTGCTGAACCGCAAGGACTTGTCCGTGAACCGGCTGACCATGTACGAGAATGCTTCCGACTATACGATGTATGACTTTACAGATAAGAAATTCAATGCGGCGATACCTCAGACTGTCTTCAATATGCGTTAGCCTCGCATTGACGACCTCCTGCTTTCCGAAGCTCCTCGTTTCCGAACTGCCGCAGTCCCAGAATGTCCAGGAGCAGACCGCGACATTCGAGTCTGCAGCCGTCCAGACTAATGCAGACGAAAGCAGCAGTGCCGAACCGCGCACCTTTACATTTACATTGGGCGTAGGGAAACGGCAACTGTCAGGAATAATGCTCGCCAAACCTGTTGAGGAAGGCTCGTGGAGAGTAGTCGGAACCACATATTTCGGAATGACATTGTTCGATATGACAGTCTCCAGAGATAGTTACGTCACCAACTACGTCGCAGACGCCATAAGCAAAGATGCCTTCTCGGCATTCCTTGCTTCCAAACTCAGAAAATCATTATCAATGTAATGCACGATGCCAGAAAACGAGACATATAACTACACGCCGGAAGCGAACAATGCTGTGGCTAAATCTCCTCAAGAGTGCCGCAGAGTCCTGAAAGAACTCGGCTGCTGCGTGATAATCCCGACTTACAACAACGCCGGAACTCTCTCGCACGTCATCTCCGAAGTCCTGCAATACTCTGAAGACGTGATAGTTGTGGATGACGGCAGCACTGACACCACACCTGAAATCATCCGGTCATTCGGAGATGCCATAAAATCATTGACCCAAGAGAAAAACCAAGGCAAGGGCGTGGCGCTCCTGTGCGGAATGGTCTATGCGAAAAGATACGGCTTCAAGTATGCCATCAGCATTGACTCCGACGGACAGCATTATCCTTCAGACCTCCCGATTTTCGCGGAATCGATAAGCAAAATGCCTGATACACTGATAGTCGGGGCACGGAACCTGCGGGCCGAGGGAATGCCCGGCAAGAATACATTCGCGAACCGTTTCTCCAATTTCTGGTACAAACTCGAAACCGGAATACGCCTCGACGACACGCAGTCCGGCTACAGAGCCTACCCGCTCGACAAGATCGAATTGGGCTCGAGATTTCTAACCGGAGGATACGAATTCGAACTCGAAATCCTCGTCTTCTCCGCATGGAGACGAACAAATGTCGTCAATGTCCCTATCCGCGTCTATTATCCGCCTGAAGGAGAACGTGTTTCGCACTTCAAGCCATTCCGCGATTTTACGAAAATCAGCATACTGAACACCATCCTCGTACTGTATTGCCTGCTATGGCGCTGGCCAGTGAACTTCTTTAGGAAACTCTCGTGGAAGAATTGTAAGTCATTCATTGACAGATACATAATTCATTCGCCCGAGAGCAATGCGAGAATAGCGTCAGCGATAGCGCTCGGCGTGTTTATGGGGGTAGCCCCGATATGGGGGTATCAGATGATATGCGCATTTGCATTGGCCCATCTGCTGAAACTGAACAAAGTCATAACGCTCGTGGCCTCGAACGTAAGCCTTCCGCCGCTCATTCCGTTCATCATATTTGCCGGATACTGGGTCGGATGCGTCCTGTTCGCCAAACCGGTCCTTCTGACGCCGGAAAACATAACGCTCGCATCTATCGGATCAATGCTTCTGCAATATGTCGTAGGCAGCATTGTCTTCGGCGCGCTCCTGTCGGCATTCAGCTGGTGCCTCTCGATGTCCCTGCTGGCCATTTTCCGGAAATCCCCTGATAAACCTGCATCCAATGTCTAAAATCTTTACACGACTATATATCTGGTTCCGTTCGCATAAGACGGTATTTTGGATAACGCTGATACTCAGCGTGTTGTCAATGTGCCTTATGGCATCGCGAATCGAGTTTGAAGAGAACGTCACCTCATTCTTCCCGTCATCCAAGAACTCATCGCATCTCGCGGACGTCTATTCTCACCTGAAAGTGAGCGACAAGATAGTCGTGATGTTCACTCCAGAGCAGGAAGACGACAATCTGCTGTCAGAAGCATCGGAGCGACTCGGTGAACTGTTTTCCGATTCGGAGGACAAGAGTCTGATAGACAATTATATGTGCGAAGTCGGACAAGCCGACATAAGCGAAATGATGAACTTCATCCTCGGCCATCTTCCGTGCCTGATGGATGACAGCGATTTCCGGCGTCTGGAGGAACTGGACCGTCCTGCTGCAGTCGATTCAGCCATAATGAACGACTATGTGAACCTGATATCTCCGGCAGGATTTGCGATGAAGGACTACATACTCGCAGATCCGTTGGCCATAGGAAGCAGCGTACTCAGACGCACAGCCGAACTGAACCCAGTATCCGAATACAAAGTCCGTTCAGGCCACGTCTTCACCCCGGACGGCAGGACAATGCTGACCTTCATCGAACCCGCATTTCCGTCAGGCGAGACCGCCCACAACGACGACCTCGTGAATCTGATAGACAATGCATTGGATACCCTCGCAGAAGAATTCCCGAGCATTTCGCTCCACTATTTCGGCGGCCCGGTCATGAGCGTGTACAACGCACGTCAGATAAAACGCGACACCTATTCCACGTCGATAGTGGCCCTCATAATCATAGTCCTGTTCATCCTCGCGGTATTCAAGCGGAAACGCTCCGTGTTCCTGATATTGTGCCCGGTGTTGTACGGCGCATTGTTCGCCTTGGCATTGTCCTGGCTCATTCAGGGCAGCATTTCCGGCATCGCAGTCGGAGCGGGAGCGGCGATAATGGGTGTGGCACTGAGCTACTCGATACACCTTCTCGCGCACCAGAATCACGTACATACCATCGAGCAGCTGCTTGATGAACTGTGCAGCCCGATGATTATCGGAAGCGTCACCACCATTGGCGCCTTCGCCGGACTGCTTTTCACCTCCTCCAAACTGCTTCAGGACTTCGGCCTTTTCGCCTCACTCACATTGCTCGGGACAATGATTTTCTGCCTCGTTTTCCTTCCGCAGTTCCTCACGGCGCAGGCAGACCTCCGGGAAGGACGCATCCTCAGAGGCATTGAAAAATTCAGCTCCTATCCGTTCCACAAGAACAAATGGCTTGTCGGCGCACTGATAATATTGACAGTCGTATGCACCTACATGTCCACCAAAGTCGGTTTCGACAGCGACATGATGGATCTGACCTACTGGGAGCCGAAACTGAAGGAAGCCGAGACGATTCTTAGCGGCAAGACCGGGGGCAATGCAGATGCAGGCGTCGCCGAGGGTGTTGGCAAGCCAGTCGCTGAGGAGTCTGAGTCCGGAGAGAAGAGCCTGTCCGGCGTCGCCGTGGGAGTTCAGGTCAATGAAAAGAGCGTGATGTTCGTGAGCGTGGGAAAGACGGCAGGGGAGGCCTTCGCCGCACAGAAAAAGACATTGGCCCAGCTCGATTCGCTGAAAGCCAAAGGCTTGATACTCAGCTATTCAGATGGTGGCTCGTTTGTCCGAAGTCAGGAAGAACAACAGACAAATATCGCGAAATGGCAGGCATGGTGGACAGAAGAACGTGTGACCAGGCTGAAAAGAGAAATTGCGGAAGCAGCCGTCAAATACGGATTTCGCGAAGACTCGTTCGATGCCGCACTGACTTCTCTCGTAAATAATTGTGAAACAATAGATTATTTCAGCGGAGAAGGTATGCCGGAAGCTGTGTCAGCGTGGCTCGGAAACTCTGATGACCTGAAAATGCTCATAACCAGAGTCAGCCTCGACGAAAGCCTGATCGACCAGGTTTACGGCACATTCTCGGACAGGGCAGACCTTGTCATCTTCGACCAGGCCTATTTCGCAAACCAGGCAGCCAAGAGCATCAACGACGACTTTTACCTGATACTCTTCATCTCCTCATGCCTCATCTTCTTCGTGCTCTGGCTATCTTACGGCAGACTCGAACTTGCATTGCTCAGCTTCCTGCCGATGGCCGTGGGATGGCTGATAATCACCGGAATAATGGGCATACTCGGGGTCCAGTTCAATATCGTGAACATCATCCTCTCCACCTTTATCTTCGGTATGGGAGACGACTTCAGCATCTTCATTCTCGAAGGCCTGCTGCACAAATACAAGACCGGTCACGAACTGCTCAATTCGCACAAGACCGCCATCTTCTTCTCGTCATTCACGATGATAGTCGGCATAGGCGCCCTCATTTTCGCCAAGCATCCGGCCCTTCACTCCATTGCACTCATCACCATACTCGGAATGGTAGCGGTGGTGCTGATATCCTATACCGCAGAACCATTGATATTCAATGCTTTCGTAACACGACCGACATCGCAGGGGAGACCGCCATATACATTCGGAATGATAGTCCGCAACCTGGCGTTCTATGTGCCGACCGTGCTCGGGTGCTTTATAATATTGGTACTCACCTTGTTGCTTCTGTGTCTGCCGATCAGACGAATACATAAGCAGGCATTGGTCTCCAAGATGCTTCATGTCGGCTGCAAAGTGCTCGTAGCGGTGTCACCTGTCATAAAATCTGTACGGATAGACAGAGAACTGGTCGATCCGGAAGAAAAAGATAGTAGCGACGTAAAGGCCAATAATGCCCGCAAGTCCAGAGCATCCTGCAGCATTGTAGAACCCGGAATCATCGTGGCGAACCATCAGTCATCGCTTGACATCATCCTGCTGATGGCAGCCTTTCCGAAAGTGAAATTCTTCGTGGCAGACTGGGTGAAAAACTCCCCTCTGTTCGGCCCTATCGCAGAATATCTCGGATATTACGTGCGCTCCGAAGGGTATGAAGGCTCATTGACAAATCTCAAGAAAGACATCGAACAGGGCTGGAGCCTCGTGATATTCCCTGAAGGCACCCGCACGACTGACGGAACCATCAGGAGATTCCACAAAGGCGCATTCTATCTCGCTTCTCAGGTCAATGCCCCTGTCACTCCTGTCGTTTTCTACGGCAACTGGCGGATAATGCCGAAAAATCATTGTTTCACTATTACGCGTGGACTGTCCGTGATGCAGGTGCTCGAGCCTGTGAAGACGGAAAACATTGACTATCACGAGCTGACAAGACGTGTGGCGACATTGGTCAAGGACAGTTACGCGAAACTCTGCGACAGGTATGACGGGCCGGAAAACCCGTATTTCGCTGCGACATTGGCCTCGGCCTATATATATAAAGGTCCAGTGACCGAGTGGTATGTGAGGGTGAAAATGAAGATGGAGAAGAACTATGCCTTCTTCGATTCCATGCTTCCTGATTCCGGTCAGATTACGGATATCGGCTGCGGAATGGGCCAGATGGACTTCATGCTGTCAATGTACAAGCCGGGGCGCAGGATTCTGGGAATCGACTATGACGACGAGAAGACAACGGTGGCGCAGAATTGCTGGCTCGACAAGTGCCTGGGCGGCTTGTCATTCAGATGTGAGGATGCTTCGCAGGCGGAATTGCCGGAAAGCGATGCCTTCATCATCAGTGACATGATGCATTATCTCAGTGCTGAAAAACAGCAGGAACTTATACAGCGCTGCGCGTCCAAGCTTAAGAGCGGCGGATTGATTCTGGTGCGTGACTCTGATTATGAAAATGCTGAAGGCCAGAAGATTACGGCATTGAGCGAAGTGTTCTCCACGAAAATTCTGCGGTTCAACCGGACAGAAGGCGAACTGAGCTACATATCCCAGTCGAGGATGGAGCAAATCGCACGTAAGATAGGGCTCTCGATGAAAGTGAAAGCGAATGACGAGATTACATCCAACACATTTTACATTTTGAGGTTGGAGTAGGTATAATATATAATTGAAGCCGAAATGAAAATTGTCATGAAAATATTCAAGTGGACGCTGACCGTGATATTGGCGATGGTGCTGGTGGCGGTTCTGGTCTGCGTCGGCCTTCACTCAAGCGCTGACCTTGCAGAGCCGGCGTTTACACCATCCGGGTTACAGGCCGTCCAAGTCGGTGACAGCCTCCGCCTCTGGGTAAGTCCTGCTGTTTCCCGAGATACTTCGGCGAAAACTGACGACTACTCAGAGACTGAAACCTCGGACAGCCCCCGAGCCATAGCCCCCACAGCCAATCCTGCGGAGGTCAATGCCTTGAGACTCAGCGAGTCCGGACTGTGGGAAATGAGAGTCATCGGCAATGCCTTCGAACGTGGAGAAGCCATCGGGAAACTCGCGCCTGAACTGCTTTACGAGCAGGAAAAAGCTTTCGCAGACAAACTTTTCGAGATAGTTCCGAGCCGGAGTTACAGGAAGCTGCTGCATTATTTCATCACCATTTTCAACAGGCGTTTAGGGGCCAATGTGCCACTGGAATACCGTCAGGAAATCAAGGCGATGTCCATCGCCTGCACAGATGAATTCGAGGAGTTCGGCAATGCCTACGAGCGCCAGATGCAGTATCATTCTGCCCACGACATCGGTCACGTCATGCAGGACTATATGCTGGTGGGATGTACCTCATTCGCATCGTGGGGCGAGGGTACAGCAGACGGTAACCTCCTGATAGGGAGAAACTTCGATTTCTATATGGGCGAGGAATTTGCCCGGAACAAACTCGTCATGTTCGAAAAGCCTGACACCGGATATGCTTATGTCTCAGTCACTTGGCCAGGAATGACAGGAGTCCTCAGCGGAATGAACACCGAAGGACTCACGGTCACCATCAATGCCTCCAAACTCGAGACACCGTCGATGTCGGCCACCCCGATATCCATATTGACCAAGGAGATACTCCAGTACGCATCGGACATTGACGAGGCTGTACGTATCGCCGCATCACGACAGACTTTCGTGTCGGAATCCATATTGATAGGCTCCGCAAAAGACGGCAGAGCGGCAATCATCGAGAAAACCCCGTCTGAGATGGCGGTCTATGACCCCGCTTTGCAGGACACTGATATACACCGCATTGTCTGCACTAATCACTATCAGTCCACCACCTTCAGGGACAATCCTATAAATCAGGACAATATCAGGATGTCCGACAGCATGTGGCGCTTCAGAAGAGTGGAACAACTGCTGGACAGCGCGGGGACATTGACCCCGGAAAAAGCCGTGCAGATACTGCGCGACAAGAAAGGACTCGACGGTGAAGAAATAGGATATTGCAATGAACTGGCCATCAATCAGTTGCTTGCGATGCACTCGGTAGTGTTCTGCCCGGTTGAACATAAGATATGGGTATCCACGTCGCCATGGCAATGCGGCAGGTTTGTCTGCTATGACATAGACAAGGTATTTGCTTCCGATTTCAGATGCGAAATCAGAAACGCCTCAGAGGACATCTCGCAGGACCCTTTCGTGGAAACGGAAGATTATCGCAAAGTGCTGGAATTCAAGGAACTGCTTCCGAAAGTCAGAAAGGCGGCAGGGGAGAGAAGACAGATGGATGAAGATTCATTGACATATATCATTGGCCTGGACTCGTTGTACTATGGCGGCTACAATGCGGTGGGCGACTATTTCCGTGCGACGGAGCAGATGGAAAAGGCACGGGAGTATTGGGGTGAGGCATTGGCGAAGAAGATGAAACTCGCTGAGAGACAGTATATTGAAAATAAATTAAGATAGAGATGAACATATTGGTTACAGGGGCCGGCGGGCAGCTCGGACGTGAGATGATACGCGCAGTGGAAGGGACATCGCACAGATATTTCTTTACCACGCGGCAGGACTTGGATATCGCTGATACTGAGGCGGTACGCGCGATGGTGCAGGACAATGGAATCGACCTCATCGTGAACTGCGCGGCATATACTGACGTGAACAGGGCTGAGTCAGACAGGGAGACCGCTGACCTGATGAACCACGTGGCTGTGGGTGGAATGGCGACCGTGATGAAAGAGCGCGGAGGAACATTGGTCCATATATCTACAGACTATGTTTTCGACGGCAATGCTTGCGTTCCGTACCGTGAAACCGACCGCACCTGTCCTGTAAGCGTCTATGGCGAAACCAAGCTGAAAGGGGAGCAGGCAATCATTGATTCCGGGTGCAATTACCTGATTTTCAGAACATCGTGGCTGTATTCCGAGTGGGGCAAGAACTTCGTGAAGACGATGCTGGGGCTGTTCGCCACCAAGGACAGGGTCAATGTCGTTTTCGACCAGGTGGGCACGCCGACTTACGCGGGCGACCTGGCTGCGGCCGTGGCATATATTATCGAGAGCGGACAGACAGAAAAGAGCGGAATCTACCACTACAGCAATGAGGGAGTCTGCTCCTGGTATGATTTCGCGAAACGTATATGCGAACTGAGAGGAAGCGCCTGTGAGGTATGTCCTTGTCATAGCGATGAGTTCCCGAGTCCGGTGGCGAGGCCGCATTATTCTGTGATGGACAAGACATTGGTCAAGACTGTTTTCGGCCTGAAAATTCCACATTGGAACGATTCGTTGGTGGCCTGTCTGAAGAAAATTTGACTCAACTGTCGCCATGATCTGCGGTAAGTGTTTTTTTTCTAACTCCTTTATTCTTAATAAATTACAAGGGGGGGTAAATTGCGTCTGAAATGAACTGAATATGAACCAGTTATTTGGCGCAAATCGGTTGCTCGTTACGTCTTTATTGACTAACTTTGTAAGGATTTTTTGACAGACAAAGTGCGGGGGCAGAAGTCAATAAATGAAATATAACGATGTTATTATGGAGATTTGTGAGAGAACATCGGACCAGAGCCGTCCTTTTGCCTTTAGAAAAGGTGACGACATAAAATAGAAAACAGTCGATGAAACTGGATAGTACAGATGCGTTTTCTATAGCTTCAGAGCAGAATCCTTCCGAGCGGAAAGCAGTCCGTCCGGAGTTAAGTTCGTGTAAAGACTGGTGCTATGTCTATGTGCATCATGCCAAGCTTCCGGCCATCATGGAACGGTTCGCGAAGGATGGTGTGTTCCATGTCTTTGCACATAAGGCTGTGAACGGCATGCTGTTCATCCAGGGGAAAGTCCGTGCAGTGAAGAAATACCTGCAGGACAATTTTCAGTCACTTTATCTGGTAAATGATTGTGGCACAGGTCGTGAGGCTGTCATACGCGACAGCGTGATGAAGGCGTTCATGAGAGTGCTCGAGATAGATCCGGACAGAGTCCGCTTTATGCTAAAGCCGATTTCCGAATATGCTGAAGGCAATCCTCTTCTCCGCATAACATCAGGCGTTTTCGAAGGCCTTGAAGGCTATGTCATCCGCATTGACAGGGACAGGAAACTCGTCATGGCAGTGGGTGACAGGACCATCGCCATTTCAGGCGTGAACAAGGAGTCCTTCGAGAAGGTGGAAGACTACGACAGGATGATGGAACTATTGGATAACCATTGATCTCTGAATTTATAACTATTTAAAAACCAATTAAATACTGATATGAATATTGTACAGAAAATCTCCAATTGGTATTTCTCCGGAAAGGCGCTGCCATATTGGGGACTGCTGATTCTTGATTGCTGCATTGTGGCTTTCTCTGGTTATGTCGGATACTATTTTGATCTGGGAGGGGACGGTTTCGCTACGAATTTCTGGCCAATGACGGCAGCAAATCTG
>OIWU01002319.1_pt1 | contig 16375 bp, 12 predicted proteins | sample 1587711 | NCBI WGS metagenome assembly OIWU01 (sample SAMEA3888909, study PRJEB22519) | human gut metagenome | biome: human gut; feature: human-associated habitat; material: faeces | place: Denmark | collected 2010 | reverse complement strand
CAACGAGGACAAGGCGGTTGTACAGGTGTTTGAAGGCACAGATAATCTTTCCTTAAAAAATACCCATACCAGACTGACTGGACATCCGATGGAAATCGGGCTGACGGATCAGCTCCTTGGCAGAACCTTTAACGGTATCGGTGCCCCGATCGACAATCTTGGTGAAGTTGCAGTAGAAAAATATGCAGATGTAAACGGAAAACCGTTAAACCCGGTGACCCGTGAGTATCCGCGAAACTACATCCGTACCGGAATTTCCGCCATTGACGGACTGACTACACTGATCCGCGGTCAGAAGCTTCCTATTTTCTCAGGAAATGGCCTTCCTCATGACCAGCTGGCGGCCCAGATCGTGCAGCAGGCGTCGGTTTCCAACAGTATTTTTCAGAATATTTTCCGCGCCAAGGACGGCGTACTGACCGAGCTGGCGCAGTTCATGCTCTCCAATCAGTTCGCCATGGCCCGCAGCACGGCGGGCACACAGCTGCCGCCGATCTATGTCTACGCCGTGGAGACGGCCATTCAGATGACGCTGACGGAGCTGAACGAAAATCTGCGCGAGATCTATATCGAGGCGTACACGCAGAAGGAAGCGTCGGACTATATCTTCCGCGAGACAGCAAAGGAGCTTTACCAGATCTTTAGCCCCTATCAGCCGGAGCTGACCGAGCAGGACTTCTATTTTATGGAGATCGGCTCTGCCGGGATCATGCGGGGCTTTATGGCGCACCCGTGCGACGGGGAGCTGACGCTGGAAAAGAAGCTTCGTACGTTCCTCACCATGAGCCTGCGGTCGTACCACGTCCCGGAGGACGAGATCAAAAAGGCCGTGGACTTCATCGGCGGCATGGACATCCGCGCCGTCTCCGAGCGCGTCATGCACGAGCTGTTCAAGGGCCTTGCCATGCGCTTTGAATTCACACTGTAATAATTTTAGAACGAGGCCGCTGCGCACTGCAGCGGCCTCGTTTCTGTTACGATCCCTCAAGCATCGAATCCATCACCAGGACGAGCGCACGCTGCTGCGCGGGGGACAGGCGCAGCCATTTATCCAGCATATCGCGCTGTCCGGCCGTCAGAGCAAGCAGTGTCTCGCCGTCGGCAAAAAACTGCGAGAGCGTCAGCCCAAATGCGTCGCAGATCTTTTCCAGCGAGGAAAACGAGGGCGTCATGCCCTTCTGGTACCAGGATGAAATGGTAGACTGCGGCAGGCCGGAGCGCTCGGCAAGCTGATATTCCGTCCAGCCTCTGGCTTCCCGGTTTTTTCGGATCAGCCCCAGAACGTCTGTCACATGCTTCACCACCTACGACTTTTCGCTTATTATACTTTGAAAAATCGTTGCATTTTAATCATAAATATCGTATTATTTACTACGACATTACTTACCCCTTTAAAGGAGGCAGCAAACCCGTATGGAGCACGAAACCAACAGACGCTTTGAGGCATGGCTGGATGACGAGCGCTGCGTCATATCCTTTCACAGCATTCCGGATGCCCGTTATTTTACTGCGCCGGAACCCATCTTCTGGCCTGCAATCCTCGAACTCGTCCTGAGCGGATACCGGATCCAGTAAATATTTAGGAAAAATTAAGAGATTTCAGGGAAAAGCCGTGGTATACTGGAAGAAAAATAAGGAGGAATGCATCATGAAACGCTGTCTGATTTTCATGCTGCTGCTCTGTCTGCTGCTGACCGCCTGCCGGAAGCAGACGAAGCCGGAGCGGCAACCCGCTGCGGAGACAGCCGGCAGTCAAACGGAAACCGAATCCGATGTGCAAACACCGGAACGGACGCTGATGCTTGGCACGATCGATTTTGACACGGAAAAGAGCGTGCTTCGCAGTATGATCCAGAGCTATAATTTCTCCGGCGCACCGGTCAGGATCGAAATCCTCAACTACGCCGACGGCGCGGAAAGCCGCGCGGATGCCGTGACGCGCATGACGACAGAGCTGCTGGCCGGAAACGTGCCCGATCTGCTTGATTGCAGCGATCTGAGCGGCGCGCAGTACGCGGGCTACGCGAAAAACGGCATTCTGCTGCCGCTGGACGGGATGCCGGAAGCGGAGCTTCTGTCCGGTATTCTGAAGCCGTGCTATGTGGATGGGGAGCTTTATTCCATCGTTGGGGCCTTTGCGCTCGACCCGCTGTTCGGCCCGGCGGAGAAGCTCGGCGCGTCGCTGGAAACGTCGGTCGAGGACGTGCTGTGCGGCGTGGTCCCGGACGTCAGCTTTTTCTGGGGCGGTGAGGATCTGCTCAGCGTCTACTGCCGCCACGCGGCGGAGCAGTATCTGGACTATGATACACAGACTGCCTCCTTCGAGAGCGAGAAATTTTTGAATATTCTGACGGCCTGCGCGGCCATTTCTTCCGCGGCGCCTGCCCCGGACAGCATCATGCAGCAGCCGATGCGCTCCGCCGCGATGTACCGGTCCATGCAGATTTTCTGGTACCAGCAGACCGGCGGCGCGTTCCGCGTGCTTGCCCTAGATTCGGACGGTGGAACGGCGTATCAGCCGGTTCTGCAGCTTGGTGTCTGCGCCGGTTCCGCCATGCGGGAAGCGGCGGCGGAGGCGCTGCGGAACATGCTGCGGGAAGACTTTCAGCAGGCCATTGCAGACGCGTTCCCGGTCAACCGCGCCGCGCTGCGCGAGCTGATGCAGAAGGAGATCGAAGCGCAGAGGGCCGAACAGCAGACGGCCATCCGCGAAGAGGGCCGCGTTGAGGTCGGCGAGGCAGGCGATCTTGCGTTTCTGTTTGACGAAGCCGCCGCCGATGATCTGATGAACGTACTGGAGCACGCCGACTGCCGTTCCTGTGGCAATCAGGAAATTTTGAAGATCATCCTTGACGAAGCGGACGCCTATTTCAAAGGCCGGAAAACCGCACAGGAGGCGGCACAGGTCATGGACAGGCGCGCGGCGCTGTTTATTGCGGAAGCCGGATGATACAGCCGGTTTTTGCTGTTGACAGCCGTAACCATTTGTGCTATACTATGATTACAGGCGTAAACAGCAAGATGAAAAAACGTGAGCTCGACGAGCTGTATGCGCTGCTGCGGAATATGGAGGAGAAAAAAGCGCCATGGCTGAATGGTTTGTTTCGTCCGCCGTGTTGGCGGCGCTGCTCATCGGAGCACACTATCTGCTGCGCGGGAAAATCAGCGCAAGATTGCAGTACACACTCTGGCTGGTGCTGCTCGTGCGGCTGCTGCTGCCGCTTTCTGTCGGGAAAACCGCCCTCAGCGTGGCAAATCTTCTGCCGGAGGCTGAACCGACCGCTGTCATGCAGACGGAACCCGTCGCCGCGCCGCCCGCGCAGGCGGCCAGTACACCAGAACCGTCTGCGCCCGCAGCGCCGGTGCAGACGCCCGCACAGCCGGTGCAGCGCCCGGCATCCATGCCTGCGCAGGCGGAAACGGGCAGCGCAGAACCGGAAAAATCTGCGCAGAAGCCCGCCGTTTCCGTGCGGAAGATATTCATGCTTGTATGGGCCTCCGGCGCGGCTTTGCTGGGGCTGTGGTTCCTGTTCTGCAATCTCCGGTACGGACGGCAGCTGCGGGCGGGCGTTCTGCGCGCGATCGCGCCGAAGGAGGGCCGTCCGGCTGTCCGGCTGACGCAGACCGCGCTGTCGCCGTGCCTGTTCGGGCTTTTCCCGCCGGCGATCTATGTGACAATGGACTGTGCGCAGGACGAGCAGCTGCTGCACCACTGCGCGGAGCATGAGTATACGCATTATCTTCACCGCGACCACATCTGGGCCGTTCTGCGCGGCGTGTGCCTCGCGCTGCACTGGTTCAACCCGCTGGTGTGGTGGGCAGCGGCGCTTTCCCGCACCGACGCGGAGCTCTTCTGCGACGAGGATACCGTCCGCCGTCTTGGCGAGGACGCGCGTGCGGACTACGGCCGCTCACTCATCCGCATGACGTGCCGCGAGCGGGTCGATCCCCTCAGCGCGGCGACAACAATGTCGGGGCGCGGCGGGCAGCTCAAAACGCGCATCGTTTCCATCACAAAGCACCCGAAAACCGCAATTCCCGTTCTGATCCTCGTGCTTCTGCTCTGCGCCGCGGCAGTCGGCTGCACGATGACCGGCGCGAAGGATGCCGCGCCTGCACAGCAGACGCCGGAAAGAACGGAGACCACGCCCGAGGAACTGGAAGCAACGGCAGATACACGCGAGGAGCCGGAAGCGGCAGTGGAATTCACCACCACACAGGACACGGTCACGCTCAGTGTCCCGGCACGATACGAAAACGAAATCACTGCGGACGATTCGTTTATGATCGAAGCGCCGGAGACCGGCGAGCATGACCTGGACGATGTGCTGTTCTCCTTCTACGACAAAAGTCAGGCATCAGAAGACCGCCTCGGCCTCGTCTGGGCGATCCGCGCGTTCCAGTTTGAAGACCCGGCGGAGCTGGTCAAGGACGGCGCAGACCGATGGGTCGAGGAAAATCTTATGGCGCTGAACACGCATCTGCTCGGCACACGCGGCAGCACGGCATATTATTTCTTCTGCCTGAGCCCGTCGGACAAGGCGGTACGGCAGTATGACAGTTCGGACACAGCGGCGGTCAGCTCGTATTACCAGCACGCAGCCGACGGCTTGGATATCTTAAAGGATTTTGTTGTCCGCAACGGCCTTGCGCCGGTGGAGGGCGCGGTCGACTGGGAGGCGTGGTATCAGGAATTCATTCTGCCGCGCATTGAGGCCGAAACGGACCCCGCCGCGGACGCGGCATGGTTCGCCGCGCGCGAGCCGGTGGAGCAGTGGCCCAAATTTACCGTGAACGGCACGTCAATCTATGATCTGACACTGGACGACATCCAAAATGTTTACGGCACATATGAACGCATTTACCACTGGATGATCCTCCAGACGGACTACTATGACATTGTGCAGTTCGCGGACGGCTCACAGGCCGCGGGCTGGATGCACAATGACGGCGCAATCCACTATCCGAACGCCGCATATCTGCGGCTGGATGCCGGGGTCGAGGTCTGCGGCATCCGCTTCGGCGAGGATTACCGCGAGGCGGCGAACCGTTTCCCGCGCGACAAAACGCCGGTATTCGAGCAGTTCGACGAACACACGGCGCGGCTGATGCTCGGCGGCGAGGTTCTATACATGGGCAAATACAGCTGCATTGCGTACACGGACGGCATTCCCACAATGCTTGTCGTGTGCGACGAGACAGTCATGACGTTCTACATTGAAAACGGCGTGATCGCCGCCGTCAGCTGGATGGCGCCGGAAGAGGCCATGCGGCTGCCCATCACGGAGCAGGAGGCGCAGCAGCGTATGACGATCGACCCGAGCCTTCTGACGGATGAGAACCTCCACAGCATTCTGATCGGCCCGGAGATCGCGCTTGTCAACGACGGCTTTACATTTGATTCGCCCGAAGACCTGTCGTCCGAGCAGCTGTTTATGCTGTTTCTGTACTGGTCGTCCGATTACACATACACGCGCGATAATTACAAGCAGGCCGACGGGAAGTATCACTTCACGGAGAGCTTTGTGAACAGCGTTTTGCGGTATCATTTCCGCGACGGCAGCTTCACGTTTGATATTACGCAGTGCAGAAACTACGACGCATCGGACGGCACGGCAGTCATTGAGAACGTGTCTGGCTTCGGCGGCGGCCCGGATCTGCGCATCGCAGACGTGCAGGTGCTGGGGGGCAGCACCGTACAGGTCACGGCGGATTTTTATAATGCTGACCCGTTCTTTGACAACAGCGGCGGCGAACTCCGCTACGCGCGCAAGGTCTACACGCTGGACTTCTACTACGGCGGCGCGCTGTTCCAGTCGGCGCGGTTCGCGGCGCTGCCGGAGGACGATCTGCGGGCGGCCCTGCAGCTGCACACCGGCGAGACGACGGACGATCTGGCGCAGCTGTTCTGGACGTATGACGGCCAGAACAGGAATCTGCTGGGCAGTTTGCCGGACGGTAATTGGACAGCGCTGCCGCTGACCGAAGACGCGTGGGATGGACTTTCCCTGTTCGTCTACGAGCGCTGGGCGCGCGAAAACGGCTGGCCGCTGACGATCAGCGCGGCGGATTTCCGCAATACGCTCGAACGCTATTTCCCGCTGGGCCGGTACGGCTGGGAGGACCGCAGCTCGCACTATCTGACCTATCAGGATGGAACCTATACCCGCACCATCAACGACAACCACGGCGCGCGGTACTGTTATCTGAAACGCATCTCCTGCATGGCAGACGGAAGCTTCCAGCTGGTGTTCCGCTGTCTCGACGTGCCAGAGCTCACGGAGTACGCGGACGCGTCTGCGGACGTGCGCGCGGTCTATGACCACGCGGGCGCGGAGGAGCTTCAGCCGCAGGAATTCCGTCGGGCCGTGTACCGCGCGTTCGCCGACGGCGTCATTCCCACCGGAAACAGCATGACGGAGCTGACCGTGACCGTCCGCCTGACCGGCGAAGCGCGGTATCCGTTCCGGTTCCTGTCGGCCTCTGCATAAATCTGACGTGTTCCATCCTTAAGCAGCCGCCCCTGTTCCCGCAGGGGCGGCTGTTGGAGAAATGGTTTCGAGGAAAAGGTTGACAAATGTAGTCCTGCATGCTACAATAAGTCTACAAAAGTAAACCGAGGAGGGACGTTCCCATGCAATTATGCCAGAGCGAATGGACCGTGCTGCAAAGCCTGTGGGAGCGGCAGCCGCAGACGCTCATGCAGCTGGTGGAGGATTTGAAGCTCCGCGCCGGATGGTCGGCCAGCACGAGTAAGACCATGGCCGCCCGCATGACGGAAAAGGGCCTTCTGCGCTACGAGGGCAAGCCCCGGCGCTATTACCCGAACGTCACCCGCGAGGAAGCCGGGCTGGAGGAAACCGAGCAGCTGCTTTCCCGCGCGTTCGGCGGGAAGCTCGGCCTGCTGGTCAGCAATTTCGCTGACCACGGAAAAATCGGAAAGGATGAACTTGAAGAACTCTATGCCATTTTGGACAAGGCTGCGGGCCGCGAAGACTAGGGGAGGGGAGTCATGCTGGAAATTCTCATTTCATCGACCGTTCTGATCCTTGCGCTGACCGCACTTCGATTTTTCCTGCGCGGGAAACTCAATCCGCGCCTGCAATACACGCTCTGGCTGCTCGCCGCGCTGCGGCTTTTGCTGCCGGTCTCGCTGGTCAGAAGCCCGGTCAGCGTGATGAACGCCGTCCCGGACGTGCCCGCCGCCGTGCAGCGGCTGACTGCTCCGGAAAATCGCCGTGCCCCGCAGACGGACAATACGCAAGCCCCGGTGCAGACTGCCTCTGAGACGGAGACTGCGCCCACAGAGGCGCAGATGCAGCTGACGGGCAGCACGATTTTGAAACTCGTCTGGCTGACTGGCGCGGCAGCGATGGCGCTGGCCGTTCTGGCGCAGAATCTGCTGTTTCTCCGGAGACTGAAAAGAATCCGGCGGCCGTTTGCCTGCCCGGAAAGCCCGGTTCCGGTCTGGGTGGCGTCCGGGCTGCCGTCGCCGTGCCTCGCGGGGCTGTTCAGGCCTGAAATCTATCTCACGCCCGAAGCGGCGCAGGACCCGGAGACACGCCAATTCGTCCTTCGTCACGAGCTGGCGCATTATCACGCGCGGGATCAGCTCTGGAGCCTCCTGCGCCTCATCTGCCAGTGCCTGTACTGGTTCGACCCCTTCGTGTGGCTTGCCGCGGCGCTTTCCCGGCGCGACTGCGAGCTGGCCTGCGACGAGCGGGTGCTGAAAGACCTCGATCCCGGCAGCCGGGTAAGCTATGGCCGCGCGCTGCTCAGCCTTGTCGCGCCGAAGCGGGCGCGGGGCCAGCTGCTGTCCTGCGCGACGACGATGCAGCTGGGCCGAAAGAGCCTCAGAGAGCGCATCACGCTTATCGCGAAAAAGCCGAAAATGGCGGCGTATACCCTCGTTTTTGTGCTGGTCTTAAGTCTTGTTCTGACGGCCTGCACGTTTACCGGCGCGCCCGTGCAGCCGGAGCCGGAACCTGTACCGGAACCCGTACAGACAAAACCGGAGCCGGTACAGCCGGAGGAACCGCCGGCTGATACAGAAGCGCCCCAGCCCGTCGAGGATGACCCGGAGGCAGACTTCCAGATGGCGTTTCCGATGCTGAACTACGCGTCGTTCCAGCGCTATCTGGACGAGCATCCCGAGACGCTGAATAACGGCTGGGAGCATATCCGTATCAATGAGGCAGGTTTTGATGATGAAGGCACGAGCATCGAAACGCAGCAGGGCGATCAGGTGCTGGCCGTCGATGCGGAATACGGTATTCTGCTCGTGCGCATCACCGGCGACGGCTATCGCGGCGTGCTGGCAATCTGCCGTTATCCGGAGCTTCTGCGGCTGGAAATGGCCTCGACCTATGGCACGGAAGGGGAATTGGCGGGCAAGATCGCATCCGACCACGGCGGCATCCTCGCCATGAACGCCAACGGCTTCCAGGACCCCAACGGCAAGGGCAACGGCGGCCAGCTTGCAGGCTGGTGCATGGCGCAGGGTGAAGAACACGGCTATCACTTCGGCGGCGACGTCTACCAGCGCGTCGAGCTGAGCGAAAACGGCCTCGACTGCCGCATCGTGCCCGCGTCCGACCCGGTCGGGGAGGGAACGTACAACGCCGCCGAATTCACGCCCGCGCTGATTAAAGACGGCGAAAAAATTGAGGATTCCTTCTGGACGGGCGAACAGCCGCGCGCGTGCTTCGGCACCGGCGATCAGGGCGTTTATATGCTCATCATCGAGGGCCGCTACCCCGACGAGGGCATCCGGGGCACGAGCGTCAACACGTGCTCGGATATCCTGCTGGCCTACGGCTGCCGGAATGCGTTAAACATGGACGGCGGCTCAAGCGCGATCTTGTGGTACGACGGCGAATACGTCACGCAGTCGTCGTCCTCGTTCCTGCGCTACACCGGCGGCCGCCCGCTGCCGAACGCGTGGGTCTACGGATGAATTTTCATGTTGACAATCGCAGGAAATGTGGTAAAATATCTGCGATATTGGAAAACCGCGTTGAAAAACCGAGCGTTCCGGTGTTGCTTTCAGAGAGAAGGGGACGGTGAGAGCCCTTCAGCAAACCTGTCCGCAGCCAGTTTGGAGCGGCCGCGCGAAAGCGCGGCGGGTGCTTCCCGATACAGGAGCGCCGAGATGTGCGCAAGCACAATCAGGGTGGTACCGCGACTGACCTCGCCCCTGTCACAGGGGCGGGGTTTTTATTTTATGGATAAAGCCTGCCCTTGTCGTGCCCTGCACGATAAGGGGAGGTGGCATTTGCGTCAGCAAATGACGGAGGGGATTTGCTGCGGATTTCAGAGTGCTCCGAAATTTGCAGCGTTCGAATCCCCTCAGGCCCTTCGGGCCAGCTCCCCTTGAGCCCAAGGGGAGCCTTGATAGATACTGCTGTTTAAAATTTAATGTATATAGAAGGAGTGTTTCATCATGGCACACAAGCTTTACGGCCTCAATGAGCTGCGCGAGATGTACCTGAAGTTCTTTGAATCGAAGGGACATCTGCGTCTGCCGAGTTTTTCGCTCGTTCCGCAGAACGACAAATCCATCCTGCTGATCAATGCAGGCATGACCCCCATGAAGCCGTGGTTTACCGGCGAAGAAGAGCCCCCGCGTCACCGCGTTACCACCTGTCAGAAGTGCATCCGCACCGGCGACATTGAAAACGTCGGCCATACGGCCCGTCACGGCACCTATTTTGAGATGCTCGGCAACTTCTCCTTCGGCGATTACTTCAAGAAGGAAGCCATTCCCTGGGCGTGGGAATTTTTGACCAGCCCGGAGTGGGTCGGCCTTGAGCCTGACCGTCTGTATCCGTCTGTCTTTGCGGGCAACGAGACGACGCCTGCCGACGACGAGGCCTTCGCCATCTGGCGTGACGTGATCGGCATTCCCGAGAACCGCATCTTCCGCTTCGGCAAGGAGGATAACTTCTGGGAGCATGGCTCCGGCCCGTGCGGCCCGTGTTCGGAAATTTACTATGACCGCGGCGAGCAGTACGGCTGCGGCAAGCCCGGCTGCACCGTCGGCTGCGACTGTGACCGCTATGTCGAGGTCTGGAATATCGTCTTCTCCCAGTTCAATAACGACGGCCACGGCAATTACACCGAACTCAAGCAGAAAAACATCGATACCGGCATGGGCCTCGAGCGCCTTGCCTGCGTGTGCCAGAACGTCGCGTCGCTGTTCGATGTTGATACTGTTATGAATATCACGAATAAGGTTTCCGAGATCACCGGTGCGCACTATGAAGAGTCTGATAAGACCGACGTGTCGCTCCGCGTCATCACTGACCATATCCGCTCTTCGACCTTCATGATCTGCGATGGCATTCTCCCGTCCAACGAGGGCCGCGGCTATGTCCTGCGCCGCCTGCTGCGCCGCGCTGCACGTCATGGCAAGCTGCTGGGCGTGAATGAGCCGTTCCTCTATCAGGTCGTGGACACTGTCGTCCATGAAAACGAGTGCCAGTATCCCGAACTGCGCGAAAAGCAGGCGTATATCACCCGCGTCATCCGCACCGAGGAAGAGAATTTCGCCAAAACCATCGACGGCGGCATGAAAATCTTCTCCGAGATGCTGGAGGCTCACAAGGCAAACGGTGAGACGACCTTCTCCGGCGCAGACGCGTTCAAACTTTATGACACCTACGGCTTCCCGATCGATCTGACCAACGAAATGGTCGCCGAAGAGGGCATGCAGGTCGATGAAGCGGCCTTCAAGCAGCTGATGCAGGAGCAGAAGGTCCGCGCACGCGAGGCGCGCAAAGCGCTCGGCGATCTCGGCTGGGCCGGTGTCGAATTCGGTAAGGAGATTCCCGCCACGACCTTTATCGGCTATACCAACATGAAAGCCGAGGGCAAGATTGTCGCTATCGTTGCCGATGAGGAACTGCAGGGTGCGATTACCGCCGGCACGGATGCGATCCTTGTCCTCGACCAGACCCCGTTCTATGCAGAAATGGGCGGTCAGGTTGCCGACCACGGCACGATCTGCACGGAGACTGCCGAATTTACCGTCACCGATGTGCAGAAGAATAAGGGCGGCAAGTTCATGCACTACGGCAGACTTGTCTCCGGCTCGCTGGCTGTCGGCGATACCGTCACCGCCTCCATCGATGAGACCCGCCGCAAGGCCATCATGCGCGCACACTCCGCGACGCACCTGCTGGACTACGCGCTGCGTACTGTTCTCGGCGACCATGCCCATCAGGCAGGCTCTCTTGTAGAACCTGACCGCCTGCGTTATGATTTTACACATTTCTCTGCCGTTACGGCCGACGAACTGGTCAAGATCAGCCGCCTCGTGAGTGAACTTGTGCTGGACGGCATGCCCGTCGAGACAAAAGAAATGCCCATCGCAGAGGCGAAGAAGCTTGGCGCGATCGCACTGTTCGGCGAAAAATACGGCGATGTTGTCCGTGTGGTCAACATGGGCGGCAAGTCCATCGAACTCTGCGGCGGTACCCACGTTGATAATACCGCCAAGGTCGGCCCCTTCCGCATTACAAGCGAATCCTCTGTTGCCTCCGGCGTGCGCCGCATTGAGGCCGTTACGGGCGAGGCGTTCCTGAACCTCGTTGATGAGATGAACATGCGTCTGGTCAAGGCGGCCGAACTGCTCAAGACCACACCGATAGAACTCATCAACAAGGCCCAGAGCAGCATGAACGAGATCCGCGAACTGCATCAGACCATCGAGAAGATGAAGGACAAGCTGTTTGCAGGCGATGTTGACAGCCTCCTGTTCTCTGCCAAGGATGTAAACGGCCTCAAGGTCGTCACGGCCAGCCGTGAAAATACCGATGCAAACGATCTGCGCAAGCTGGGCGATTTCCTGCGCGACAAGAACCCGAACACCGTCGCGGCGCTCGGCTCTGTCAATGGCGAAAAGGTTACGCTGCTTGCTGTCTGCGGCAAGAATGCCGTTGCGCGCGGCATCAAGGCCGGCGACATTATCAAGAATATTGCGCCCATCGTCGGCGGCAAGGGCGGCGGCAAGCCGGATTCCGCCATGGGCGGCGGCACGAACGCCCTCAAGCTTGACGACGCGCTGGCGGCTGTTGACGATTATGTTGCGGTCAATGTAAAAGACTAAGGAGGAACTGACTATGTCCGATTGCCTGTTCTGTAAAATCATTGCGGGTGAGATCCCGTCCGCAAAGGTCTACGAGGACGACCTTTGCTATGCCTTCAAGGATATCAGCCCTCTTGCACCTATGCACTTCCTCGTTGTCCCAAAGCAGCATTTCGCCTCCGCCGCTGAGGTCACGCCGGAAAATGAGGCTGTGATCGGCCATATCTATACGGTTATTGCGAAGCTTGCAAAGGAACTGGGCTTTGCCGACGGCTACCGTGTTGTGACCAACGTCGGCGAACTTGCCGGACAGACCGTCCATCACATCCACTTCCATGTGCTTTCCGGCAAGCAGCTGGGCAGCTTCAACTAAAGCCGCCGTGAAAAAACGCACTGTTCTCCTGCTGCTGGGCACGCTGTGTCTGCTGGCGGCGCTGGGCCTTACAATCTGGAACCTCTGGACTGCAGACCGGGCGCAGGCTGCCGCAGCTGCTGCTGTGCAGCAGCTGGAGCCGCTGATTCCTGCGCCTGCGCAGCAGGAGCCTGCCAAGACGACGGACGCGCCTGCAGCTGAACCGGAAGAGCCGGATATCCCGGACTACCTCCTGAACCCCGGCATGGCCATGCCGGTCGTTATGGTGGACGGTGTGGCCTATATCGGCGTGCTGGAGATTCCTGCGCTGGAGTTGACGCTTCCGGTCACGGGTGAGTGGAGTTATGACCGCCTGAAAATCGCCCTCTGCCGCTACGCGGGTTCGGCGTATCTTGACAATCTGGTCATCATGGGCCATAATTATCCGGCGTTTTTCAAAAACCTCGGCGATCTGCGCCCCGGCGACGAGATTCGCTTCACGGATGCGGACGGAAACGTCTTTTCCTACACGGTCGCGGATCTTGAACAGCTGCGCGCCTCACAGGTCGAAGACATGATCACAGGCGACTGGGATCTGACGCTCTTCACCTGTACGCCCGGCGGCCAGCTGCGCATTGCAGTCCGCTGTATCCGCGCGGCTGAATAAAATAAACCAATCTGGTCTGGAAAAACAAAGCCCCCCGTCCTGCGCAGGACGGGGGGCTTGTGCTGTGATTTATTATTTTATTTAGTCAGGTACCGGTGCAGCAAAACGGCAACCTCGGCGCGGTTCGCGCCGGTCTGGGGATTCAGCTTTGCACCGTTTCCCTTGAGATAACCGCAGCCGACAGCCCAGCGCATCGCATCGACGGCGTAGGCACTGACATCGGCAGCATCCGTATAGCTGCGCAGGCTTGCGGATGCGGCGGGCTTGCCGGAAAGCCGATAGAGGATGGAAGCCAGCTGCTCGCGGGTCACGGCCTGATCCGGCTTGAAAATAAAGCCATAGCTGAGCGCCAGCATGAGGTTATACCCCACAAAGCATGCAAGGGACAGCACCCCGATGCAGCCAATGCGCAGCTTGAGCTGGCGGCCTCTGGCGCAGATGGCCGCCACCAAGAACACCAGCAGAATCAGCACCACAACATTGCGGCCCTGGCCGATCATGCTCAACCGACCATCCGAAGTCCAGAACTGGTGGCCCATATCGGCCATGGCTTGGGTGAACTGGCTCTGGCGCTCGGCGTAAAACCCCTCCACCGGCTGGCCCAGCAAAATCTTGATGCCGTTGATGACCACTGCACCCATCGAGGCAGTCGTCTGGCACTTTTGGCAACCAGAATGCCCACATAGCGGATGTTCCAGAAATAATAGATCAGCATGGGCGCGGCAAAGCAGGCAATGGCAAAGCCGGTGCGGCGGGCAAGGCCCTTTTTGAAGGGGTGCTCCGCAAACAGCCAGGCATCCACAGCCATCAGCCCCGCCGCCACCAGGGACAGCACAAAGGTGTTGGCCTTGATGTTGGCCGCCAGCGCCAGTACCGGCAGTACGGCCCACTTGGGGCCGCCGGTTTTGCGCAGCGCCAGCCACAGCGCCACAGCGCCGCCCAGTGCAAGGCCCGCGGGCACATCGCCATAGGCGGTCATATAAGTGGTATCCAGATAGATCGTATGGTTATACACCGTCAAAAACCAGGGGGCAAACCAGCAGATTGCTGCCAGCGGCACCGCAATGCGGTACTGGCGGAAGTTCAGCCCGCCCAGCACCGCGGCAAACACGGCGGCGGCCAGCACATCATACGCCACATAGATCTTCCAGTCTGCATAATGGCCCAAAAACTGGAAGAAGTAGGAGAGCAGCGGCAGGCCGGGGTTCTGGGTCTGGGGCCAGGGGGTTCCAAGGGTAGCCAGGGCATACAGGCGGTTATCCGCCTTGGTCACCTTTACGGCGGTAGCCCACAGGCTGAGTTCATCATACTTGGTTGCCAGCGGCTGGCGGATAAAAAAGTACACCGCAAATGCCAGCGCCATGCCCCAGAACAGCACCGCCCCCGGTGTAACCAGGCGGCGGTAGGCCGGGCGCTGGCCTTTGTGGGGCACCAGCGCCCACACGCCGCTGCCCGCAAACACCGCCCACAGCAGCACAGTGCCGGGCAGCAGCAGGTTTGCCATGCCCGCAGCCGTCAGCCAGGCAACGGCAATGCCCAGCGCGCTCAGCGGGGCCAGCGCAGCATGCAGGTTACATTTGAGCGTTAGGAACGCGCAGAACAAAAACAGCACCGCCAGCGCGGCAAAGATGCAAAGCAGCTCCATAGAATCACCATTTTATACAACATAAAAGCCCTGCGGGTGTGCCCCCAAGCCATGGGCGCACCGCCCCACAGGGCTCTTTTTTACTTTTTGCGGAAAACATCCACGGCAAGGCAGGCAAACGCAGCCCCCACAGCCGGGGCAAACAACAGCAGCAGCCATTGGCCGCCGTTTGGCACAAAGCGCAGGTACCACGGCCGCACCGGGTTGAGCACCACGCCGTCCAGCCGGGTAGGCACGCCGCCCACACTGTCCGGGTCAATGCGCAGCCCGGTCACGGTAAGGCCGCCCAGGTCAAAGGTATACTGGTTTTCGCCGCTCACGTGGGCAAAAACTTTCTGGGTCTCGCTGTACTCGGTCTGGCCGGGGCGCAGGTAATACAATGCTGCGCTGCCGGGCGGCAGGTAGTGCACGGCGTCCAGCTCCACCGTTTCCAGCCAGGCTTCGCCCCGCCAGATGATGTGCGGGTCGTTGTCGGTGGAAAGATACCAGCCGGGTTCATCCACCGGCGCGGTATGCCATTCATCGTCATCATAATTGACAAAGCTTTCAAATTCCAGGTCATCCGCCGTCAGGGTGCGGGTCACCATAGTGCCGTCTGCTTTATGGTTCAGCATCACAGCGCTGCCCACCAGCACGTACACCAGCCACACAATAACAGCGGCGGCATATGCCAATATCAGCAGCTGCTGGGGGCGCAGCGGGCGGCCCGCACGGGCGGGGGCGGCAAAACGCTTGGTTGGGCGTTTATCTTTCATTGTACCACCCCGCTTTCTGCCACAGCCACCGGGGTAAAGGCGATAGGCTTGCTGCGGCCTTCAAACCGGTAGAGGGTTGCGGGCATATTCGCTTTCAGCCCGCCTTCGAACCGGCTGCTGAACTCCCGCTCCAGATAGTCGTCCGCGCGGTCGATCAGCAGGTAGTCGATCTGCTTTTCTTCCATATAGGCGGTCAGAGAGTCTGCGGTGCAGACCGCCTCAAAGTCATACAAGGTCCAGTTCAGGCTTTCCACCAGGTTCATAAAGTCGGAGTCCCACCGGCTGGAATAATCATCGTTGCCCCACCAGGTACCGCCATAGCCGTTGACCACCTTGGCGGTCAGCTCATACTTGTAGTAGTACCAGCGGGTGGCGTCGTCACCCTGGCTCAGCACCAGCACACGGTCGGGCCAATCCAGCACCGTATTCATCGTGTCAGCGCGGTCTTGTACGTCAGCACGCAGGGTGTACAGGCTGTCAGCATCCGACCAGAAGCCTGCCGCCGGGATGCCCCGCCAGCAGAAGATACCCACCACAGCGGCGGCCGCACAGGCCAGCACACAGCGGCTCCACCGGGCGGCGGCACTGCGGGCCAGCAGACAGAGCATAGCCAGCATCCACGCCTGGTAGTAGGGGCTTAAATAGCGGTCGTAGTCCTTGAGGGCCAGGCCCTCCACGTCCGAGAAATTGTAGTAATACAAAATGAGATGGAACGCATACAGCGCGGCGAAGCAGAACGCGAACGCCAGATGCGCCATCAGTACACGGCGGCGGGCCGGGCCTTTTTCGGCGGCAAAAAACGCCGCTGCTGCGACCATGGTAATAACCGCCACCGCCATGATGCCGCCGCCCAGCAGGCAGATGCGCC
>OIWU01002317.1_pt1 | contig 16387 bp, 19 predicted proteins | sample 1587711 | NCBI WGS metagenome assembly OIWU01 (sample SAMEA3888909, study PRJEB22519) | human gut metagenome | biome: human gut; feature: human-associated habitat; material: faeces | place: Denmark | collected 2010 | reverse complement strand
CATAGATGACCGGTTTTCGGCACAATAGGCTGTTCCTTCGATTGCCGGTGCAAAGATACAAAATTTCGAAAGCGAAAGCAAGTTTTTATCGGAATAAGATGGTAAAAATGGCGTAAGTATCTGATATACAGATATGTAACTATTGGCGATATTTACATATTTCGTTTTCACCAGCATTTTTCTCTCGCTCTGAAGGGGGCAGAAGCTTTTACGTCTTCTGGGTCATTTCGGGTCAAAGTCATTTCGGGTCATTTTCATTTTCGGGGCGCAAAGTCACTCATAGTATAATATAAATTAATTTATATTATACTATGGCTGAAAATGACATTGCATTTTCAAAATGACCCGAAATGACTTTGACCCAAAATGACCCGATATTGATTCTCGATTATATTTTTTGAAAAACTTTTATTAAGGTTTAAAGTGCTGGTAATTAAGTGGATAAATATTGTTTCTGCATCTAAGAATATTTCTCGTTGTATTTTTGAGAACTCCTTTTAGTTGTGGATTTCTTCTCTTTCTTCTCTTGTTTATGTGTTGCTTATCCTGTAAATACGTCAATATAATTCCGGAAAACAATCATTTTTCGCCCCTCCAACCTGCCTTTTACCCCAGTATTTTTACCCTTCTGCGGGGTAAAAAATGCCATCGGAGACACATTTTAGTGCTCCGAGAGCCAAATTCTACTAATAATTTTGCGAAAAACCATTTTTTCTCTCTTTCACTTTTCCGCTCAGATAATGCAATCTTTCATAACAAAGATAGTATAAGCATATTTTATAAAATGCAGAAAATATGCAAGATATGCGGCTATTGAGTAGAGTATAATTATTGATGTTTTGAGCGTTTGAAAAAAGCTATAAAAATCCTCTTTTTTTCGTGTTTTTGAAGGAATTTCTCATATTTTTTGTGTTAATCTATATAATTATGCCCGATTTCTCGCAATTATTTTGTAACTTTTGGGGGCGAATTCTGTGCATGGTGCGCAGGAAAACATAAATATTTAAAAAATATACGGTGATGACAGAACAGCTGAAACAAGCCATTATAGAAAGTGGAAAGCAATATTTCCGCTCGTATTATCATACGAGGAGTTTGGTGAGTAAAACAAAAAGTAATAGGGAACGCACTGCGTTCCCTATTACCATTTTCTGTTATTTTACACGCAAATAATGAATGTCGTTGATTATCAATTGGTTAAGTACTGATGTGCTATTTGTGGGCCGCTTTTCTTCTGAATGAAAAGACTGTTGATTATCAGCTACTTACGATTTTCGTGTTTTCACTTGTTTTCACTTGATTTCATTCATTTTGTATATTATATATCTTTACAAACACCCATTCTTTTTAGGGGTTGGAGATTTAACATGTTTAACCTTTGTAAACACTCAAAATCTGCCATCGTCAGCTGGCATTGGATGTCATCAGAATAGCCGCCAGGCGCAAGTCCATAGGAGGTGATCATCGTGATGAGTACCGTTTTCTCGGTGCCTGTTTCCCTGATGAAGGTCTCCCTTCGGTTGCGGATGCGGTTGTCCTCTTCTTCTGTAATAACGTAAGGGACGCTGGATTATTGCATCGTCTTGATAGGCGATAAAATCAATATATTCTGACATGTTTCTTTCTTTTTGCATAAATAACATTAAAAATCGTACTTCTTGTAAATGATTAGGGACGATTTTCATCCTTTTTTTGTATTTTTGCTATTCAATGTTGTAGAACGTCAATACAAAAAGAAACGGATAAGAGATATGGATGAAAATAATGTGCCTGAAATGCGTCCGACATTCGAAGAAATTCGAAAAGTGGATGGTAACGGGAAAGAATACTGGAGCTCACGTGAACTTTGTAATGCGATGGGCTATTCGGGATATTGGAAATTCCAGAATGTAATAGACAAAGCAATCAAGGTTGCCAGTGAAAAAGGTATGGATATAGATGACCATTTCAACCACGTGGTTGAAATGGTTAAGCTGGGTAGTGGATCGTTTCGCAAGGTCGAAGCTTTCCATCTATCCCGTATGGCCTGTATGATCATTTCTGAGAATGCTGATTCAAGGAAGTTATTGGTGAAGCAGGCAAGAGCCTATTTTTCTCAATCCGTATCTACAACCGAACTTATGCGGAACTCGCTGGAATCCAATATCTTACTATATAAAACTGCACAGGGTGAGACTCGCATTGAAGTGATTTTCAACAACGAAACTTTTTGGATGTCACAGAAAAAGATGGCTGCTTTGTTTGGTGTTGACGTAAGAACAATCAGCTATCATATTGGTCAGATTTACGAGACTGGAGAATTGGATAAAATGGCAACTATCCGAAAAATTGGGATAGTTCAAACCGAAGGAGAACGTGATGTTGAGCGTGCTCCATTGTTCTACAATCTTGATGTTATCATCGCTGTTGGTTATCGAGTGAACAGCTATCAGGCAACCCAATTCCGTATATGGGCAACTTCTGTATTGAAGGAGTTCATCATTAAGGGTTATGTCTTGGATGATGAACGTCTGAAACAAGGTAAGCACTTCGGCAAGGATTATTTTGACGATTTGCTGGAACGCATCCGTGAAATCCGCACTTCTGAACGCAGATACTACCAGAAGATAACTGATATTTATGCAGAGTGTAGTGCAGATTATGATGCAAAGGCTGAAAGTACCAAACTCTTCTATAAGATGGTGCAGAATATGATGCACCTGGCGGTTACCAATCATACGGCAGCCGAGATCGTCTATGAGCGAGCTGATGCGGAAATGCCTCACATGGGCTTGACTACATGGAAGAAAGCACCGGATGGAAGAGTTCAGAAATCTGATACGATAGTGGCAAAGAACTATCTTTCTGATGAAGAATTGTCTCAGCTCAACGCAATAACAACAAGTTTCCTGGATCTCGCAGAATCTCGTGCAAGACGACACATTGTTACTACGATGGAGGATTGGAAGAATCGCCTGAAGCTGTTGCTTGAAACTATGGACTATGATGCTAAGAGTAGTGCAGGTAAGGTTTCGCAAGAAGAAGCCAGAGAAAAGGCTTATTCTGAGTATGAGAAATATAAGGTTATTCAAGACCGTTCCTATATCTCGGATTTCGACCGATTCAATAGTGGAAATGATGATGATACTCCATTGCTTCCATTTGACATTGATCCAAAAGAATAGGGGTTGAGTATGGCGCTTGAATTATGTCATAGTAGTACCGTCTTATCTTATATAAGAAAAAATAACGCAATGAAATGATCAAAATATTTAAAGACAATGAAAAGAATTATCGATAGTACATTAGTAATATTTTCTTTGATGTTGATCTTCTGTTGCAAGGAAAGTAAGGTGGGGCAGGGAAAACCTACCAAAGACAGCATGTCTATTGACACCGATAGTGTGATTTCGGGCAAAGTCTTTACCAAGCAAGATATTGCATCGGAAGATACGCTTAACGCTGTTATAAGAACACAATCTCCCAAGTCCAAGGATTTCGATTTTGAAGTATTTATTATGCGAGGGGGAGAAAACTGTACAAATTATACCTTTCTCTTATCCAAAGGACGATACTTTTGCCCCAAATGGTGGCCGGAAGGATAGCTGTCTGATGGCTGATGTGACGTTTGATGGCAATAAAGATCTGTTGGTATATTTGGGACAATTCGGAAATCAAGGTGTGGAATATTGGGATGCTTATGTCTGGAATGAAGTCAAGCAGAAGTTCTTGTTTGTTCCATCATTCCATGATATTCCCAATCCTACGCTTAACGAAAAAGAAAAGATTATTGAATCTTTCAGCCGTGGTTCTGCCGTTGATTATGAGTTTGGAAAATGGAAGTTCGAGAAAGGAGTGTTTGTACAAAAAGAACTTCTGTCACACCCTCCGAGAGAGTGTGAGTAGTGTTATTCTCCGTTCATCACCACTTCATGGCCTCCTGGGGAAGCAACAACTTCGTGCTTTCTCTAAAGGTATGGATTCAAAAAACAGACGCAACAAGTGATAAACAGATAGGGAACGCATTGCGTTCCCTATCTGTTTATCTATTACTTTTCGATGCACCATACGTAACCAACTGAATATCAATTGTTTAGTGTATGTTTGAGCCATATGAAAGCCGGGTTAAAATGTAAGGATTTTTATCTCTTTAATTATCTGATATTCAGTACTTTTTAGTCCTACTTTCCTACTTTTTTCAAGTATCTTTTTAAGCCCTTTTCTACGCCTTTCACTTTCCCACGCAAATAATGAATGTCGTTGATTCTCAATCGGTTAAGTACTGACGTGCTATTTGTGAGCCGCTTTCCTTCTGAATGAAAAGAATGTTGATTATCAGCTACTTACGATTTTCGTATTTTCACTTGGTTTCACTTGATTTCATTCATTTTGTATGTCATATATCTTTACAAACACCCATTTTTAAGGGTTGAAGATTTAACATATTTAACCTTTGTAAACACTCAAAATCTGCATTTTCGTGCTAAAACGTGGTTTTTTATCATTTTTGAGAGGTCGGCTTTTATCTGAATAAATCTGCCATCGTCAGCTGGCATTGGATGTCATCAGAATAGCCGCCCGGCGCAAGTCCATAGGAGGTGATCATCGTGATGAGTACCGTTTTCTCGGTGCCTGTTTCCCTGATGAAGGTCTCCCTTCGATTGCGGATGCGGTTGTCCTCTTCTTCTGTAATGACGTAAGGGGCGTTGGTATATTTCATCTCACAGAGATTAATTGTATCGTCATTTCTGTCGATGAGCATATCTATCTGTGCTCCCTTCGTCAGCGTCTTGCCGGTGACAGGGTCTTTTGTTCCCTTATATGACCAGGAATGAACGCTGCTCACGACTGCTGAGAAGCCGAGGGCTGCCTTGATCTGGTTGACGTGCTGCATGCAGACACGCTCGAATGCTCTTCCTGCCCAACCGTAATGGATGGATGAACCTGCGGATGAAGACCAGAAATGTTCATCACCATTGGTGTTCTCCGATATGAAATCGAAGTAGAATAGGGTGTAGTTGTCTATGAGCTGGAAGGTCGCATCCTTCGTTTTCTTGCCGATGGCTGTGAACTTGCGGATGAAACCGCACTGCTCCAGTTCCTGCAGCGCTTTCGAGAAATCTGCGTTGTCTGAGAGTTTCGACGCTTTCAGCAACTCTTCCCTAAGCAGTCCCTGTTTCTTCTTGGCAAGTGCTGTGATGATAGCTATGTGACAGCGTGGCTTCTTGAACAGTGAAGCGTAGAGAGCATCAAACTCTTGTGTGAGTTCTCCGCCTGGCTGGAAGAATATCCGGTCGAAATTCTGTGCTACGCTCATTCCCTTTTTCAGGAAGCTCCAATAGTATGGGATTCCTCCCAAGGCCATGTAAGCTTCGAGAATCTGTCGGTCCTTGTAGCCCAGATTCTTTGCGTCGCAATACTGCTTGCACTCTCTGAGGGTGAATGGTTGCAGCAGAACCTTGCATGTAAGACGGTTGTGAAGACCGCCGTAGTTCATGACCACATTGTCGATGATCCATGATGTGGCGCTTCCGCAGATGACCAGGATAAGGTCTTTTCTCGTAGAAGCCCAGGCGTTCCAGAAATGGTCGAGTGAACGTACGAAATTGGATTTTGTCGTGTCCATCCAAGGAAGTTCATCGATGAAGATGACCTTCTTCTCCTCGTTTTCCGGGAACGTCTTCAGGAAATTCCACAGCAGTCCAAATGCCTCAGACCATGTCTTAGGCATTGCGCATTTTCCCATTCCGGCAAGATAAAGAGATTCTCGGAAGTCGCTTAACTGCTGCCTGCGAGTGGCTCCGTATGTGCCGGTATGCTGGAAAACGAAATGACTCTTGTAGGCCTCTCTTATAAGAAAGGTCTTGCCGACACGTCGTCTTCCGTAAACCGCCACGAATTGTGATTCATCAGAACTCATCAGTCCGTGGAGTGTTGCTATTTCATTTTCTCTGCCTATTAACATATCGTATTCTTTGTTTTATTCTCTTTTTATTTAGGTGGCAAAGATACAAAAATATATCGATAAGTCGTGGAAATGTATCAATATTTAACAGATTTCCACGGGAAATCGCAACTTTTTCGGAATTTTGCACCGAAAAGTATGTGGCTCAGATTTTTTTAGAAACCTATAGCAGTCTGTATTTACCACTTCATAGCCTCCTTAGGAAGCAACGGAATGGCTCCATAGCGCCCTAATAGATAACCCTTGCGAACGTCTTCACGAGGCTTGAATTCTGCCAAGGATGTAAGATGAGACGCTCCATCCTTTCCCTTCTCGACAAACCAGACTTCATCAGCTCTGATAAGGTCGAGGTTGAGCAGGTTACATTCATGGGTGGAGAAGATGAGCTGAGTGTCTCTTCCTGACTCCAGTCCTGAGAAATAGCACTCTAAGATTTTCTGCGAGAGCATCGGGTGCATACTGCGGTCAATCTCGTCGATTAGATAGTCAACTTCATTTTGCTTCAAATCGATGAGCATTGGGATAAAGTCGAGCAATCGGATGCTGCCATCTGATTCTTCGCTCAGATCAAAAACAACCTCTGTGCCGGAAGTAAGATTCCGGTGAACAGCCTTCTGCTTGTAAATTTCATATCCTCCGTTGGCATTTACCTCGAAAAGAAGCATTTCGCCTCCAACTGTGGCAGCCATGCTGTACGCCTTGCCGTTCTTGGCCTTGCTGAGTATGTTGTCAAGTAAATCGGAAGATAAGTTCACATCCTCTTTCTTGATTTTGTACAGGCGCACGTCTGAAATGCCCGTGTTGAAGTAGGCAAGAAGCGAGCGAGTCGTTTCCTGCAGCTCGTCATTGTTTTCAGTAAGGAAAGAAATTCCCTGCAGGCGTGTGCTTGGGAAGATGATCTTCAAGCCGTCTGCAAACCAGTTCTTGGCCATGCGTATGGTTTCAAGTCCCTTGCCGTTTCTGCGCACATACTCTGAAAGGAAGCTGGAATCAGAAGGAGTACTGTGGGCGATGAACTTCAGGAGCATGGATGTTTCTTCGTTTCCATCCACCTTGCCAAACGTGAACTCGTTGCCATCTGCAATAACCTTTCTTGTGAAAATTTCCTTGTCGGTACGGCTGTTGATTTCAAACAGCCATTCCTCCTTGATTCCTCCGACGGTGAACTCCATGCCATAGGCGAAGCACTTACCCTTGGTCTTGAACTCGATTTCTACCTTAGAGTTTTTCTCTTCGGTATCTGCAAGCTTGAAAGGTTCCACCTTGCTTTGCGGAAAGCTTCCATTGGCTATCTGCTGGAGCAGGGCAATGGCCTTGATGACGTTGCTCTTTCCGGAAGCATTGGCACCATAAACGATACCAGCCTTCAGAACAGAAATGTCATCACGCTTCTCTGCACGGGAAACATGAGACGGATGTGCGTTGCTCTTACCTGCCACAAAGCTGATTTGAGTCTCATCCTTGATGGAATATATATTTTCAAATGTAGCTCTAAGTATCATAACAATGTCATTTTCTTATTAATGTTGATGCAAAGATAAGCTTTTTCTTTGAAAAATGTGTTTGTTAATGTCGAATACTTGCAAGAGTATTGCGTGTTTAACACACGTTAGTATGTTTGTGGCTAAGTCTCTTATGTAATCGTTATGATTATGTTCTGGCGTTGTACTCTAAATAAATGTAAATAAACCTTGCAGATAAAATGGGTTAGATTGCTAGTTAAAAAAGGATAAATATAGGCGACCATTTCAACCACATGGTTGAAATGCTCAATTTTGTATTTGCTTGTGATTCTTTAAATTATGACTTTAGAGAATCGCCAAAATGGGCAACTTGTAGAAAAATTTGGATAGTTCAAACTGGAGGAAGCTATAATGCCGAATATGCCTTGTTGTTTAATAATTTCTATTCTAATATCGCAGTGAGTCTCACTTCGTCTCTTTGAATCTGCATTTCCATAATGCCATAGGGTAACTTATTATTCGTTTAACGATTGAGCTTTCATTGAATAGTAGAATATGTGTCAATGTTCAACAAAGTTCAATGTGAAATAGCCACGATTCTAACATTTATCGGTATCCTGGTGTGACATTTTTTTCTTTATAAAAGAAAACGCCGGAAAAAGTTGGTAGTTTCGAAATATTTCATTATATTTGCAATTAAAAATATTAAAAGCGGAGAATATGGATTTGACTCATAATATTATTGAATACGTAAACTGCTGCGTTGGCGCTTTTGCGAATCGTTTTAAGCTTTCGTTGGCAGTTTCGTACGCCTATCTGCGTAGATTTGAAGGAATAGACTTCCTTATTGATTGCTATGCGGCTGAGCATACTCTTTCTATAGAGGATGCGGTGGAGGATGTTGCCATATTGTGCCAAAAGAATGGAGGACGAATAGGATGCTAAAATTATATCATGGTAGCAATGTCGTGATAGATAAAATAGATTTATGAATAAAGATATTCTGGCAATCAAGGAAAAGAATGGAAATACGTTCCCTCATGAGCTATTCAAGGTTGGTGACTTGGTCACATTCCAATGGGATGATACGTTGAAGGATGGTATTGTCTTAGTTGTAGATGCTTATGGTACATTTGAATCTCCCAATATTCCTTCTTATGATATTATGGTAGAGAATGAGAATATGTTGTATAAGCATGTAAAATGCGATTTGGTAAAATCGAAAATCTAAAGATAATGTGTCGATAAGTCGTGGAAATCTATCGTTTTTCAATAGATTTCCACGACTTATCGGTATGTATTGCAGGTGTTGGTTATAAGTATGCAATATTTCTAAAGGCAAAAATAACCAACAAAGGATAAGTGGTAGATTAAGGTTCTAACACCCATCTTGATTCTTTTCCAGTTGGACCTATTGCCGATTCGTTAGTAATATAGGTCAGACCAAACTTAGTTTTAGTTTTCATTGCCTTGCGAATAGAGTACATTATTTGTTCTATCGTAAAACCGCATTTAGGATAATCTTGAAGAGCTAATTCAACCGCACACTCTTGAGCTTTACCTACATTGCCATTGGTATAGTAGCTTACTACCTGTTCGTCTGTAAGTTCGTCCACGGACTTGACAGAACATTGTTTAAGATATTCTTGTATATTCATATTGATAAATTCTTTTTTTCAATTACACAATCCTCTGGTACATAAAGCTTCCATCGACATAAATAGGTGTCAGAATCGCCTGTTGAGGTTAGACGTTTGGTGTGCAAGGCACCTTTCGAGCGGCACGTTTCTATGAATTGGTCGCTTATGTGATGATGCTCTTTGCTATGCTCCAGGATGAATCCTACCTTTTGATAGAGGAATGCTTTATTGTACAATGCCAGATACTTTTCGAGTTTTGGCTCATCAAGCAGTGAAATACCTTCCATGCAATGAAGCAATTCCTCAATGCCTCCAGCACGTTCTATACGGTCACAGCAGTCTATGACTGTTCGTTCCAAATCAGTTACACGTACATAAGGATTTCCCTTGGGAGTTATAACGCCATTTTCCGCAGTTGGTTCAAAAGGGGCTGCACAGTACACAAAGTCTATTCCTTCAAAAGCAAAATCTTTGAAACGGCTTTTGCTGCCAACATAGGCATTGTAGAAAGGTTGGTGAGCAACTCCATGTAATTCAAGGGCTGTGTGCCAACCAACATGTGAAGATTCTGAAATCTTGGAACTCAACTCGAACTTGTCACACATGGGAGCATCTGTCGATGGATCAATGGTGACGTACATGTTTCGTCTAATGGGCTTCAGAACCTTCTGCGATTGCCATCGGGATATGGCCGTGGATGTTCCTGCATGAGACAATTTCATTTCACGCATCACATCTTCAAAGTTGAAGATCCTCATCTTGTATAAAGCCGTAAAAGTTGCCATTTTTGCATCGAAGTATTTATATATGAATAACTTTGTGCAAAAATAGCAACTTTTCTTCAAATATCCTAATGTTTAAGCAAGAAAAACGAATAATTATACTATTTTTAGAATAGACCAACGAATGTTGTCAACCTTGCTCCATTTGGTATAACTATTCTTGCATTTCAGCAAGGAAAAATAGATTTTCCCAAATTCCTTGATTATATATTAATAAACAAGTTTATTTCGGCATATATACATATATGGTTTTCTTAAACTTGTAAACTTCCTGGTTTGAGTGGTTGTAAGAGGGTAGAGGTTTACTAATTGAGTTTGAAAGAACATGTATATATACATGGGTAAACTTAAACCTTAAACTTGTATGCGCCCTAAGCTTTTTCTTGGTAGCTCTTTAGCTGGTTCAGGGTTTTGCCTTCTTCTCCTTGCTGAAATTCTGTAGTCCTTCTCTTCAGTTTCGCTTGTTGCCAAGAGATGTTGATTGAGCTTGCCTCTTGTCTCAGGCATCATGCTTCTCTGGTTAGCTTCCATCTACAGACAGATGCTTACCCTTGACATTCGTAGGTCTGATCGTTCTGTCCTTGGCTTAACCTTATTCATGTTCATGATGAAGTTTGAGTTTTCCTGCCAGTCTCTTGAACTTATAAGCCATATAGAGTAGGCAGTTTGCTTGAATAAACATCGTGGAGGATGCAGCTTTCCTTTACCCAACCAACTGCAGATATTTTCTATTCATCCTTTTCATTCATATTTTTGGACGAAGCATCCACACTTACTTTTTCCGCTGCAAAGTTAGTGCAAGCCACATTTCTGCAAGTACCAGGTGCCTTATTCTCAGAATTTTTTCAAAAACTTTTCCGTCTGCTGCTCATCCAAAAAACTTTTCCTGCCCAAGGGTGAAATAATTCGATAATTCCTTGCTTCCTATGTTTTCCTTGCCAACTCTGATAGCACCGTAAAAAATAAATGTTTCACTTCTAAAAATATTGAATTATGAAAAAGATGGAAAATTCTTTCGCAGTAACTGGTTTCGTAGGTAAGGATGCAAGCATCCATCAGTTTACAACCGCAAGCGTAGCTCGCTTCTCACTGGCCATCAGCCGCAATGAGAAGAATGGCGATGAAAACTCTCGCACTTCTGCCTTCATGAATGTAGAGGCTTGGCGCAAGAACGAGAACACCTCTTCATTCGACCGCCTGGTCAAGGGAGCACTCCTCACAGTAGAGGGCTACTTCAAGCCAGAGGAATGGCAGGATGCCGAGGGAGTCAAGCACAACCGAGTGATTCTCGTAGCCACCAAGTTCTACGAAGCTGTTGAGAAGGAGAATGCTCCTGATTCTCAGCAGGGCAAGACCCAGAAGGATAAGTAAATCCTTCTCTCCAGATAAAAGAGCGGCCTTCGGGTCGCTTTTTTTGTGCTTATACTTCTTGTCATTTTAATCATTCTGCTTCATTTTAATACCCTATTAAAACGATGCAAAACCGTCAATAACCAACAGATATACAACAAGTTTTTCTATTTTATGCTTATACTTTTCCTTGCTGAAAGGATAGCCAGTTATAGGAGGATTTCATTCATCGACTTCTGGGAATAGGTAATAATTCTGTTGCGAAGGTAACGGTTCTGTCTTATCTTTACAAGGTCAGGGCATTGCTTTGCTGAAAAATCTCCACACCATTCGGGTAGTATTTTGCAGACAAAACCTTGTATGGATAGCCATAACACCTTCTGGATGCAACATAATTTTTAACCATCCCAGAAGTAGTTGATCTACGAAAGGGAGATAAAATCAGATGGCATTATGACAACAATGAAATCAATTCTCAGCCGACTTACCCAGGCGGTGAACGGCACAGACAAGGAACTCTTCAGTGAGCAGGAGTTGAACCAGTTTGCTTCATTCTATCTTGACAAGTGGGATGAAAACACAAGCGAGGACGTGGTGGCAGAGTCTTTCGTGGACTATTGGTGGAACACCGACAGGGCTTGCAGACGATGCTCTGAATGCGGCAAGCTGATGCGTGAGGGTTATTGCGCAGACATGGGAGTAGCCTACTATTGCAGCAAGGACTGTCTGCATAGCGACTTCACAGATGAGGAATGGGCAGATGAATGTGAATCCAACGACCAGAGTTATTATACAGAATGGTAATCCTGACGTTTCCCCTGACACTTTGGGTTGTTAGGGGAAGCGTGAAGGAACTCTCGCCAGATACCCGTACCTTTGTACACGTTAATACATGTAGCCACGTACACGTGGAGCCATGTACACATGAATACGTTAATACATATATACAAAAGATTTTATATTATGTCATTGAAAATCATTACATTCGCCAATCATAAAGGTGGCGTTTCGAAGACCACCTCTACAGCCTCCATCGGGGCTTGCATGGCACGTATGGGCAAGAAAGTCCTGCTCATAGACCTTGACGGTCAGGCAAATCTTACCCTGTATTTCATCCCAAATGAAGATGAGGTGCAGGCAAGTATCTTTGACTCTCTGGTTGATGGCGCACCCCTGCCAGTGAAGCACGTCAGGGAGAACCTCGACCTCGTTCCTTCCTCCCTCGAAATGGCAAGCGCAGAGATTGCCTTGACCAATCTCCTGGCAAGAGAACAGCTGCTGAGCCGACTGCTCGAACCCGTGAAGCAGAACTATGACTACATTCTCATAGACTGTCCTCCATCTTTGGGAATCGTTACCACAAACGCTTTCCTTGCTGCAGATGAAATCATCGTTCCGATGACTCCAGAGCTTCTTCCTCTGAAAGGAATGCGAATGCTCGATTCCTTTGTCTCGACCTTGCAGCGAGTGAAGCCGAACCTCAGACTTGGAGGAGTCTTTATCGCCAGATTCAACCATCGCAAATTGAACAAGGTGGTTGAGCAAGCCGTGAAGTCCCGTTATGAGACTATCACCATGAAGACTCGCATCCGAGAAAACATCGCCCTGGCAGAATCGGCAGGCAGCGGTCAGAGCATCTTCGAGTACGACCCTCAGTCGAACGGAGCGAAGGACTATCAGGCATTGACAGAAGAAATTATTTCACGTAATCAGTAAAGACTATGGCAAAGAAGAATATGGACATCCTGCTTGGCAACATTCTCGGTAAGGCTGCCATTCATCCGCAGGACAGATTTGACAAGTCTCCTGGGGAGTCGAAGAAAGAACGAAATGAAGTTAAAAGCTCTCAGACAGAGAGCGATTCGCCCAATGAAGACCCCTGGCGACATTTCTCCTTTATCTGCTCAAAGGAACTCGTTGACAAGGTTCAGAGCATCGCCCGAAAGGAAGGCTTCACCATCCGCTCCTTCATGGAATACGTTATGAAACAAGGCGTTGAAGCTTATGAGTCGAAATATGGTAAGGTCAAGAAAATCAGGACTAAAACCATCCGGGAAGTCATGTAGAATGTGTGGACGTGTAGCCATGTACACATGAATACATTGATACACGTGTACGTTGATACATATATACATATAGACGTTGATACATGTCCACATGTGGATATGAATACAATGAAATTAAATAACATCAAAAACGAAAAGTCATGAAAATGAAAAAGTATCTTTCAATCGCCATCCTTCTTATGATGATGGCTTCACCAGTAGTATTCACCTCTTGCGGCAATGATGACCCGATGGAGGAGGTCGAGAATCCGGAAATAAAACTGGACGTTTGGACAGAACCATTCCATGTCATGGGTGCGAATGTGGATGAGGTCAAGAGCTATATGGCTCAATCCATGAAGCGTTACCGCCAGGTAGCTGAGACTTCCGGCGACAACATCCAGTTGACCTTTATGACCGGGCAGGGTAGTGAAGGCGTTCTTTACAGTTTCTCCCGTCTTGACGGTTCTCTTTATTCTGTCATTGATACGGAGCGAAGTGTGAACCGTGGGCTTGTCATTGACTATCTGAAGAAACACTACACGCTTGTTTCAGCCGATGAAGCCAGCCTGCAGTACTGCTTCACCAACCCGGAAAAATCCATGGTGATTACAACCATGAAGATTTCAGATTCCTATTTCAATGTGAACTATTCATTGGTTTATTGATTGAGAAAAATAAGATTTCCACCATCAGAACTTCGTGCTCTGGTGGTGGTAGTTTTATCTGTGCGTGCTTGAAGGAGCATCCTGCTCTTTGTTGTGCTAAATAATAATAAAAATAACGTCTGATGGATATAAAAACAAGTTTTATTTCTTATATTTGCAATCAAATTACAAATATCGAGGTTAAAATGGTTTTAGAGATACGTTTAAGCAATATGTTCTCGTTTCGAGACGAGGTGACTTTGGACTTGCAGGCTGCCAAGATTCAGACAAAGAAGGCAAGGGAGCTTGAAGGTAATCTGTTTTCCGTGGATGGAGAACAGATGTTGAAGAGCGTTGCCTTATTTGGAGCCAACGCTTCGGGTAAAAGCAATGTGATTAAAGCCATCAGAGCTTGTGTGAACATGGTTCGTTCATCACATAATTATAATGTTGACACCAGGTTTGCCATCTCACCTTTCAAGTTTGAGGATTATGCCAACAAGCCAAGCTCTTTCTACATCCGTTTCCTGCTGAATGGAGTAGAGTATGAGTATTCCTTCTCCTTTATGCATGATGAAATCATCACCGAGACTTTGTACTATTATCCGAATGGTCGCAAGTCGCTGGTATTCAGCCGTGATGAAAGTAGAGGAACAGAGAAGAAAGACATCTATGAGTTTAAGACTGTCATCAAGCGTCCTTTCGATGTAGCTGACAATACATCGAAGAAGACTCTCTATATTTCTCGTGCCAGCCAGATGGACAGGGAAATAGCCCAAAAGATTTTCCTGTTCTTCTGCAATGACATCGTACTTGATTATCAGGTGGCTAACATTGATTCTCTGGATAATTTGTTCAAGGAACGAAAGGAGCAGATGCTGGAGGTGTTGAGAACGGCAGATAGCGACATCATTGACTTCAAGATTCAGAACAATGCCATCACGACGTTTCATCGTACCAACCCTTCCGTTGCGTTTGATTTCGAGACGGAAGAGTCGGAGGGAACCAAGACTTTGTTCCGGATGATGGTGAGGATGATTGGTATTATCCATGAAGGAAAGATGCTCCTTGTCGATGAGATAGATAACAGTCTCCATACCCAGCTGGTGGAATTTGTGATAGGTATGTTCAATCATAGCGACCATGCCCAGCTCATCTACACCACTCATAACACCCATTTGCTGAACACCGATTTCCAGCGAAGGGATCAGGTGTATTTCGTGAACAAGCGAGAGGATGGAAGCAGTGATTTGTATTCTCTGTTTGATTTCAAGGATTTCCGGGACACGCTGGATATGGAGAAGGCTTATCTGCAGGGACGCTTTGATGCTATTCCTAACATATCGAATCTCACTATTTAGCTTAGTATGAAGCATTTTACTTATCTACACACATAAATAAAAAATATATGGCACAGATGAATCTTACCCCATTGGATGATGTGCTTGACAAGCACTTTGGAAAAGTTGGTTCTCCGAAACGTGGCGCATTTGAGAGTGACGTGGACGAAGCTTTACACGCTTACCGCTTGGAGCAAACCGTTAAGAATACTCGTATAGAGCAGAACAAGCCTCTCGATTAGAAAAATGTTACTATTTATAAGATACGTTTAAACGAAAGACTGCAATATAAAATAAATAAGATGAAAGAATTATTGGGTATTATATTATTGACATTATTGGTAGTGCTTGGTTCGTGCAACTCCAATACAAATGTGTCTCTTATGGAAACATCTCCGCAACTATTTGGTGTACGCCAAGTAAGCTCAGGTAATCCTGGCTATAGAAATAGAGAGTTGTTCATAAACGAATTGGAAAAAAAGTGTAAATATCCTATTGAGTTTCAAAAAAATAATTTGGAAGCATACGTTGCTGTTGAATACAAGACAGACCAACGAGGATATATTGTTAAAAGAAAAGTGGTTGCTTGCGACAACAAAAAATTCAAAAAGATAACATTGGATATATGTAACTACTCAGCACCCCTATGGGCATGAGTAATCGTCTTACTGTTGTACTACAGCAAGAATTGCATTGAATTTAGAATTTCCGTTCTTCATAGCAGTTTCAGCAATGGAGTGCAACTTGGCAAAATCATCGGCACCGCTGTCTGTTCGGAAGCAACCGCTGACTTTCTGCTTTATCTTGATTTTCCTAACTCCCCGCTCACTGGCATTGTTCTCGTAAGGCACACTTGGATTGGAGAGAAAGGTAAATAGGTAGTCTTTGACCTTAAGGATACCTCTCTTGAATTTTTCAAACTCGTTATCTAAATGCGTGAGGCTTTCACCCAAGAGGTTCTTCATCTTTGTCTTCAGTACCTTTATCTTTCTAGAGGTAATGTTGTCCTCTCTTCTGAGATTTATAGAGTGTTCTATCAGATGGATGAATCTCCGTGACCAGTTCTGGTTTGAATCCAGTTCGTTCAGATACTCTGCATTCCTAAGAAGATGAGCCAGGCAGACCTGATGGTCCTTAACATTCATCTTGAAGTAGCTCTGATGTCTGTCAGTCACA
>OIWU01002316.1_pt1 | contig 16390 bp, 10 predicted proteins | sample 1587711 | NCBI WGS metagenome assembly OIWU01 (sample SAMEA3888909, study PRJEB22519) | human gut metagenome | biome: human gut; feature: human-associated habitat; material: faeces | place: Denmark | collected 2010 | reverse complement strand
ATAAAAATTACTTAAATAATATATTAACAAGTATTACAATAATAATTTTAATGTTAACAATGTCAAAAATAAACTATAATTATAAATATGACCAGCAGAAGGCTATAGATGATAAAACTTATGAAGAAAATATTATTAATTCAAAAACAATTTCTCACGCTAGTATAAATAGAGAATATTTACCATGTAAGGCTTTGAAATTACAGAAAAACTACTTAATAAATAAAGAGGATAGAATTTATATTTTGCAAGGAAATGCAGAGGTTAAAGAAGAAAATAAAGATGGATTAAATTTAAATGCTCAAATAAAAAATATAGATAAAGGCACCGTTTTAGAATTACCATACATCTATTATTTAGGATATAAAGTAAGCATAGAATATAATAACCAAACAAAAGAGCTAAAAAACTTTGAATCTGATAACGGATTTGTAGCAGTAAAAATATCAGAAGATATTTCCGATGCTAAAATAACTGTAAAATATACAGGAACAATAATAGAAAAGAACTCTTATGTAATATCTATAATATTTCTGATGGGATTTATTATATATATAATTTATTTTAAAAATAGAGAGGAAAACGCAAAAGGTGAAAAGTAAAATTTTAGATAAAATTAAACAAATTAAATATTTGGACTATTTATTGATAACTGTTGTAACAATAATTATATGTATTCCACTATTTAACAAAAACTTAAATATATATAGGGATGACGGAATACAGCATATTTGTAGACTTATTGGAACAGAACAGACAATAAAAGAAAAACAATTTTTACCAATGATAATGTCTAATTTTTGCAATAACTTTGGGTATTCGTGGAATATATTTTATAGCCCATTAACTGCTTATGCGCCATTAATATTTAGAATATTTAGTTTTTCTTATACAAACTGTTTGAAAATATTTATCTTTATAGTAAATTTATTATCTGGTTTTGCTATGTATAAGTTCATGTTTAAAGTTACAAAAAATAAAAACATATCAACTTTTGCAGCAATTTTATATGTTATTGCACCATACAGATTAACGGATATATATTTAAGAACAGCAATAGCCGAACTTACGTCTTTTGTATTTGTGCCAATAATATTTAATGGGTTATACACAATTATAAATAAAGAAGAAAAATCATATTTGCTTTCATGGGGAATATTAGGATTAATATTAACACATACAATAATTACATTATATACAGCTATACTATGCCTTATATATTTATTAATATTTATAAAAAAACTAAAAAATAAAAAAGTAATAATAAATTTATTAATTAACTTACTATTTGGATTAATAACTAGTAGCTTTTATTGGGTAGGACTATTACAACACTATTTTGCAACAAGTTATGAAGTATTTGTTCCTGGAAGAATGGAAAGAGAAGAAGTTCTGAAATATTATAAAATAGATTTTTATCAGCTATTTTTTACAAGAAAAGAACAAATCATGATTTATGCTATAGGATTAGTTTCTGTAATAGGGCTTGTATTAACACCTGTAGCATATAAAAAAATATCAAAAGATTATAAGAAACTTTATACTACATTTTTAATATTTGGACTAATTTTAACTTTTATGACATTAACAATATTTCCTTTTGAAAAGTTACCTAAAATACTAACAATGATACAATTTACATTTAGATTATTTGAGTTTACTTCATTCTTTTTTGCTTTTGTAGTTGCTATAAATTATGAAACTATAATTAAAGACTTTAAATTAAAAGATATACTAATATTATCTGCAATAGCCATGTTATTGCTAATACCATATTTAAATAAATTAGATTATGATTTGAGATATTCAGAAGATAAATTAATTAATGGAGTTAGAGTAACTAAAAATACAGGTAGAGTTCATGCGGGCATGGCTAGTATGGAATACTTACCAAGCAAAGCGTTTAATAATCTAGATTATTTAATAAATAGGGAAAATTCAATAATTGTTTTAAATAATGAAAATGTTAAAATTAATGAATACACAAAAAATAGAACAAATATTGAATGTACTGTATCAAATATAGATAAAAAAACGTCTATAGAACTTCCTTATATATATTATTTAGGATATAGAATATATGTAAATGGAAAAGAAATATCATATACAGAATCTGAAAAAGGATTTATACAAGTAAGCATAGAAACTTCTATGTGCGAAAATAAAACTGCCAAAATAAGAGTTAGATATTTAGGAACAAATGAAATGATTATTGCCTTGATGTTTTCAATTATTGCTATTATTATATTAATAATTATTCAAAATCAAACGATTAAGAAACTGATAATAAAACATAAAAAAGTACTTGTAAAAAATTTTTAGTTGTGGTAGTATAAGCACAAAGTAAAAAAGTAAAAATCTATAAAAAATATAGATATTTATAAAAAAGCAAAGAAAAAATAAAGACAACATAAATAAAAAAGAAGAAAAAGAAAACAATAAAAATAACAAAAGAAGGAGGAAAAACAAAGATGAATAAAAAGATAAAAGATAAAAAACGGAATAACCCTAATAGCTTTGGTTGTAACAATAGTAGTATTGCTAATACTAGCAGGAATAAGTATAAGTCTAGTAGTAGGAGATAATGGGTTAATAAGAAAATCAAAAGATGCAAAAAAGCAATATGAAGAAGCACAAGCAAATGAGCTAGCAATGACAGATGAAGCAGGAGACTTAATAGATGAACAATTAGCAGGACCAACTCCAAAGGTAGATGTAAATACAAAAGCAGGAGAAAGCGGAACAATAAACGGAAAAAAAGGAAGTAGTACAAATCCAACAATACCAAAAAACTATACTCCAATAGATGCAGGAGAAGCAACATGGGGAGATGGAACAAGTAGCCCAACACAAAATGCAGTAGACCACGGACTAGTAATAAAAGATGACAGTGGTAATGAATGGGTGTGGATACCAGTAGATTCAACAACACTAGGTAAAATGGTAGAAACTTCAACTGAAGCAAAAACGCTATGTGGAACAACAGGTGACACAGCAGTAACAACAAATAAATATTCAAAAACAATAACAATAGGAAAAGACAGTAATCCGAAAACAATTTCAAGAACTACTCCAGGAACATCGGCATCTGATAGCTACCGTGAGCCAGACCTAGTAGTTAGCCGTGATGCAAAAGACACAAATTATAAAACAATATTAGGAGAAACAGGAACAAAAGAACAATTAGCCAAACTATTTGTAGCAGAATATAATGAAATGATAACAAGTATTGCAAAATATGGGGGATTTTATATAGGAAGATATGAATTATCAGGAACAGTAACAGAACCAACAGAAAAATCAGGAAAAACATTAACAAACACAGATTGGTATAATTTATATAATGCATGTAGAAGTTCAAAATTACAAGCAAGTGATAAAGTAAAAACACAAATGATATGGGGAATACAGTGGGATGTAGCATGTGACTTTATAGCAAACAAAGGAGACCAAAAAAATATAAAAGACTCAAGTACTTGGGGAAATTATAGTAATTATAATATGGCAAATAATTATACAGAAGGAACAGCAGGATATGAAAAAAATGCAGGGTCAAAACAAAATACAGGTTCAAGTGAAAATTGGAAAGCAAATAATATCTACGACCTAGCTGGAAATTGCAATGAGTGGACTCAAGAGGCGGACTACGCCAACTACCGAGCTGATAGGGGTGGCGTTTACATCGGCAATGGCTCTTTCGGTCCAGCTTCAAACCGCGGCAACAACAATCCGGACGTCAGCAGCAACGGCTACAGACGGTTCTCGTCCCACTTTAATAATAAAACCATAGAGCGTTTAATTTTAACTGTGTAAATCATCGCGATTTTGCACAGTTTTATTTTGTTCTGCAGAAGATTATGTAGTTTGCTTTTAAATATCGTAAAGAAAGTCAAATATGGTTTTTAAATATTTTACAAAATATCTAATTTTACTTGACTTTTTGCCCATTTGCGTATAATATATTAATAGAAAATTATGGATTTAAAATCTATAAAGTTTGTTACAAATAGTTAGTAAGAATGGAGGAACTTATGGGAGAGGTTATAGTAATAACATCAGGAAAAGGTGGAGTAGGAAAAACAACTACAACAGCAAATCTTGGTTCTGCTTTAGCACTAAAAGGAAAAAAAGTAGTATTAGTAGACACAGATATTGGATTAAGAAATTTGGATGTTGTAATGGGACTAGAAAACAGAATAGTATATGACATAGTAGATGTTGTTGAAAACAAATGTAAATTAAGACAAGCCCTTATTAAAGATAAAAGATTTGAACAATTATTCCTATTACCAGCAGCCCAAACAAGAGATAAAAGTGCAATAAATGAAGAACAAATGAAAGAACTAACTAACAAACTAAAAGAAGAATTTGACTATATTTTAATAGACTGTCCAGCAGGAATAGAACAAGGATTTAAAAATGCAATAGCAGGAGCAGATAGAGCAATAGTTGTAACTAATGCAGAAATATCTTCAATAAGAGATGCAGACAGAATAATAGGATTATTAGAAAGTTCAGAAATTAGAAATCCGGAATTAATAGTAAATAGATTAAGACCAAACATGGTAAAAAAAGGTGAAATGATGGAAGTTGACGATATAGTTGACTTATTATCAGTTGACCTAATTGGCGTAGTTCCAGATGATGAATATATAATCACACAAACTAATAAAGGAGAACCTGTTATAAAGAACAAAAAAGCACCATCAGGAAAAGCATATATAGAGATAGCAAGAAGAATTCTTGGAGAAAATATAGATGTTACAATACCAGGAAAAAAACAAGGATTATGGGAAAAAATAAAAGGATGGTTTAGAAAATAACATAAAAAGTGAAGCATAAAATCGCTTTTAGAAAGGAAATAGAAATGTTCGAAAGTATAGTAAACTTTTTTAAAAGATTAAAAAAAGCAGAAGAAAAAAATGTACCTAGTAAAGATACAGCAAAAGAGAGATTGCATTTAGTTTTAATGCAAGATAGAGCAAATGTTTCTGCTGACTTTCTAGAATTAATGAAACAGGAAATTATAGAAGTTATAAAAAAATATATAGATGTAGAAGAAGAAGCAATTGATGTTAGACTTACAAATGAAATAAAAGAAGATGGAACAACAGGTGCACCATCACTTTATGCTAATATCCCAATTGTTAATATAAAAAATGAAATGAAAAAAGAAGTAGAAAAAGAAAAAATAGAAAAAGAGAAAAAGGAAGAAGATAAAAAAGAAGAACAGAAAGAGACAAAGCAAGAAGAAGTAAAGGCAGAAGAACAAGAAAAAAGCAAAGAAGAAATAAATGAAGAAGAAAGCAAAGAAAAATCAGAAGAATGCGAAGCTAAAGAATCAGAAGAAAATAAAGAAACAGAATCAGAAAACAATGAAGAAGAGAAAAAAGTAGAAGAGGTAGAAGCAGAAGAAAAATCAGAAGGTGATAGAACAGAACCAGAAAAAGAAGATAAAGCTGAAGAAGAAAACAAATAATTAGATAAAAAAATAAAATAATAAGATTAGGTGGAAGCAATATTCCACCTAAAAAAATATTTTAGAAAGGTTAAGCATGAATAAGAGAAACTTAAAAAATATAGAATGGAGCATTTTAATTTGCATATTGTTATTAGTAATAATTGGCTTAATTGCGTTATATAGTGCAAGCCAAGGAACTGAATTGGATGCCTTTAAAAAACAATGTATATGGATTTTGATAAGCATTCCAATAATGTGCGCAGTAATGTTTATAGATTACAATGTTATTGCACGATTCTCTTGGATTTTTTATGCAGTTTTTATGATTTTATTGGTTGTGGTATTATTTACGGGAGCAATTAATGGAGCAACTAGCTGGTTTAATATGGGATTATTATCTTTTCAACCTGGAGAGCTTGCTAAAATATTTGTTATACTTTTTTTGAGCTACACAATTGTAAATATTCAGGCAAATGGAAAAAATCAAATAAATAGACCTAGCAAGTTAGCAATTGTATTGTTAATAGGACTAGCACCAACATTTTTAATAGCAATTCAACCAGATTATGGAACTGCATTAGCATATATAGTTGCAATTACATTAATTTTATATGTTGCTGGAATAGATAAAAAATATATAATAACTACTTTTGCAATATTAGTTATAGCATTGCCATTATTGTATTTTTTTGTATTACCAGACCATGCAAAATCTAGAATAGAAGTATATTTAAATCCAAATTTAGATCCAAGAGGTGCAGGATATAATATTATCCAATCAAAGTTAGCAATAGGAGCGGGAAAACTTTTTGGAATGGGATGGCTTAATGGAACGCAAACTCAGTTGGGATTTTTATACCCAAAAACTACTGACTTTATATTTCCAGTAATAGGTGAAGAGGCAGGATTTATTGCGTGTTGCTTAGTTGTAATTATATATGTTGTATTAATTACAAAAGCAATTAATGTAGCAAAAACAACAAGTGATGATTTAGGTTCATATATAGCAATGGGAATAGTGCGGAATACTTTTATTCCACGTTGTAGAAAATATAGGAATGACAATAGGATTGCTTCCTATAACAGGTATACCATTACCATTTATAAGTTATGGTGGAACATCATTAATTACTAACTTTATATCAATAGGTTTATTATTAAATATTAGTAGCAGAAGACAGAAAAATATATTTTAAAAAGGGATAGATATGTATATACACAAATTAAAAATAGGAAATGTAGAATTAGAAAATAATATACTACTTGCACCAATGGCAGGTATAACAGATTTAGCATTTAGAAAAATTTGCAAAGAGTATGGAAATCCAGGGTTAGTGTACACAGAAATGGCTAGTAGCAGAGCCATTTTTCATAATGATGAAAAAACCAAAAAGCTTTTAGATGTAGAAGGGGAAAAAAGACCAATAGCAGTTCAAATTTTTGGAAATGATCCTAAAATAATGGCTTTTGCTGCAAGCAAGGTGTCAGAAATTGCTGATATTATAGATATAAATATGGGATGCCCAGCACCAAAAGTAGTAAAAAACGGCGATGGAAGTAAGTTATTATTGAATCCAGAATTAATAGGAGATATAGTACAAGAAGTAGTAAAAACAGTGGAAAAGCCAGTAACAGTAAAAATGCGAAAAGGCTGGGATAAAAACAATATAAATGCAGTAGAAGTGGCAAAAATTATAGAACAAGCGGGAGCATCTGCAATAACAATACATGGGAGAACAAGAGAAGAGTACTATAGCGGAAGAGCAGATTTAGATATAATAAAACAAGTAAAAGAATCGGTAAATATACCGGTAATAGGAAATGGCGATATAAAGAGTATAGAAGATGCTAATAAAATGTTTGAGTATTGCAATGTGGATGGAATTATGATAGGAAGAGCAACAATAGGAAATCCATGGATTATAAATGACATAATAAAAGGTGAAAAAAGAGAAATTTCAAACGAAGAAAAATTAAAAGTATTAAAACAACATATAGAGTTAGCAGTAGCTGAAAAAGGAGAGTATATAGCAGTAAGAGAAATGAGAAAAAACATGAAATTGATAGGATTGGCAGTCAGCTTAACATGCTGTGCAGGTTTTATAGATGCACAAGAAGCCAATAATGAGCCGCAAGAAAGGCAGCAACAAGAAAAGCATCTTCCACGCGAAGTTCTGAATCCAGAGAAGGTAGCAACCCAGATGACAGAGCAAATGAATAAGTTGCTCCAACTGACAGATAAACAATATAAGAAAATATATAAGCTGAACCTGAAAGAGCAAAAAGCATTTTTCAAGGCTATGCAAAATTCGGATGACTATCGCCCACCAATGGGAGAAGGTCCCGGTATGCGGGGAGGACGTCCGCCAATGGGTGGAGGCCAACCGCCAATGATGGGAGAAGGTGGTTTCCCGGGCAGAATGGGAGGTGGTCCGATGATGAGCAGAGATACCAATTCTGCCGACTCACAAAAGAAAGCCGCAGAAACCAAAGAAAAGAAAATAAAAAAGATTCTGACAAAAGAGCAGTATGAGAAATGGCAGACCGAACAAAATTCCGCACGTAAAAAAGCTTCTCAAAGAAGAATGCACAAAGATAATCATCCTGACAAGGGTCCGGACTTTGAACAAAAAAGCTTCTAAATATCACACTTAATATGTTTCTATGAATAATAGCGTTTGTTTTTCATAATTTTTTTAGTGAATGTAAAGTAGCGGCTCTCTTCGCGAGGAAGAGAGCCGCCCTTATTTAATAACCTTATGATACACAACAGGTTTACGTACTATTTTATTTCGCTTAGGACTTCTTCGCTATCTTGCTCCGCTGCGTCCACGCAAGAAGCATAACTCCGATTAACAATAAAGCCAATGCTGCATAAGCAATACTTTCCGTGACATGTATGCTTTGCGGATCAAACCACATCTCGATGGTATGTTCCCCTGCCGGCATATTTATCGCACGCAAGATATAGTCTGCACGGGCAATATCCACCGGCTGGCCATCGATAGTCACCTGCCATCCCGGATAATATATTTCAGAGAAAACAACAACTCCGTCTTTAGGAGTGGAGGCCTTATAAACCAAACGATTTGGCTCGTAACTGGTTAACTGGATGGTAGATAGTGAATCTTTATATCCTTCTGTCACACCTTTCAGCTGTTCTTTAAACTTTACATCCACTACGGCTGTTTCCGTTGGAAGAATATCGTTCAAAGCATCTATTTCTTCATTTGCATTATTTACATACTGCACCTTATCTACGAACCATGCATTACCGTATGCATAAGGATTCATGACAGGAACAGCCTGCCCTTGCTCTCCGGCAGGGAAAATGAAGTATTTGGTATTCAGCATATTCAGTACACGGAATTTAGAAGCATCCACACTGTCCATCTGTCCACCGGCAGTAGCCACAGCCTGATAAGTTTCTTTCATTTCGGGCACGATGTGATGGTCTATCATTTCCTGATAGCGGCGAAGTTTCGCTGCATGATAGCCACCGACACTCTTATGCCAATATGCTGTATTGTTTTCATTAAATGTATTACCGGGGAAACCGATGAAATTCAGTACACGATAATTCGGAGTCGTATCCTGAAGAATAATCTCATCCGCCTGTGTTTTCACGAATGCTTCTGACCGCTTCGACTTCGGCACGAACTGTTCGTCATTCAAATAGCGTTTATTGACACTCCACATATCTATCAGACACAAAAGCGCAATACCCGCCAGTGTGAAAGAGGCTTTCAACTTCCGCAGTTGATACAAGAATAAGAACAGGCAACCGATCACTATAATAAAGAAGCTGCGCCATGCATCCGAAGCAATAATGGCTTCGCGCATTTCAGTCAGATTGGCCACAAACGAAGCCAAATGTTCGGCAGGAAGTGCTTGTTTCAAAGCAGTCATCTCCTGTGCCGTTATAAAGCTGGAGAAGAAAGCGCCCGGGGCGACAGCTAAAATGAACGCAACACCGGCAGTTAGTACCAACGCAGCAATCACTCCTCTACAGTTCTTTTCCTGTTTCAGCATATCCGGTTTACTCAAAATCTCTTTCAAGGCAAAAATCGCCAACAAAGGTATTGTAAATTCAGCTATTACCAGAATAGAAGATACAGCGCGGAACTTATTATACATCGGGACATAATCGATAAAGAAGTCCGTCAGCCCCATGAAATTCTTTCCCCATGAAAGCAGAATCGAGAAGATAGTAGCTCCCAGCAGCGCCCATTTAAGAGGACCTTTCACTATAAAGCACCCCAATACAAAGAGGAACATCACAAATGCCCCCACATATACCGGACCGGCTGTCCACGGCTGCTCACCGAAATATTGAGGTAACTGTGAGTAAATACCGTTATACATTGGATTGGCCTTTGCCATAGCAGCTTCGCTCTGTGACATCGTAGATCCTGATCCTCCCCCCTTTACATTCGGAACCAGCAACGTCAACGTTTCACCGATACCATAACTCCAGTTGGTTATATAATCACGATCCAATCCGCTACTAGTCTGACTGGCAGCAGCTCCCTCCTGCTTCAATTCACTCTTGCCGCGCATCGTCTCCTTACTATATTCATACGTATGATACAGATTGGAAATATTGATGCAGACTCCTACCACGGCAGCCAGTGCTAAAACCCCGCTAGCCTTGAAGAAATGAGGCAATTCTTTCTTTCTATAAGCATCTTCAAAGTAAGCTCCTACAAAAAACAGGATCACAAACATGAAATAATAGCTCATCTGAATGTGATTCGACTGAATCTGAAGGGCGATGAACAGGGCCGTAACGATTCCGCCCAACAGGTATTTCTTCCGGTAAGCCAGAACGACACCTGCAATCGTAGGTGGTATATAAGCCAATGTCACAAACTTCCAAATATGCCCTGCCGGTATCAGAATGAAGAAATAGGAAGAGAATGCCCATATCACTCCGCCTAATCCTGCCAGCCAGGCCGATATTCCAAACGCCCGCAAGAGGATATAGAATCCCAGCATCATGATAAAAGTCAGCACTACATAATCCGGGAGAAAGAGGCGATAAACCTTCTCCACCCCTTTCAGGGACGTTGTCGAGTCGTAACTCGGAGACATCTGATAGGTAGGCATACCTCCAAAAATCGAATTCGTCCAGCGCGTACGTTCTCCGGTACGCTCGAGATACTCTTTCGATTCTTGTCCCGCGCCGACTCCGGCAGCCGTGTCATGCTGAAACAAGATACGACCTTCGATATCAGCCGGAAAAAAATAGGCGAAAGAAAGAATGATAAAAGCCAGAATGGCTATTAAGTCAGGAAGAAACTTTTTCATTTACGATGACACGATTTACTATTTACGATTGAAGTTTGAATATAAAAATAAATACGACCGGACAATCTAACATTTACAATTGATAACAGTGGAATATCGATCTCCCTCATTTATCAATCGTAAATGGTAAATCGTCTAATCGTAAATCAAATTAGTATCTATAATGATCTGCTTTATAAGGTCCGTCCACCGATACACCAATATAAGCGGCCTGTTCGGGAGTCAGCTTAGTCAGTTTCACACCGATCTTTTCAAGATGCAGGCGAGCCACTTCCTCGTCCAGATGCTTCGGCAAGCGATATACATTGATATCATATTTCTTGTTGAACAGTTCTATCTGCGCCAATGTCTGATTGGTAAATGAATTACTCATCACGAATGACGGGTGTCCTGTTGCACATCCCAGATTTACCAGACGGCCGTCGGCCAACAAGATAATGCTATGTCCATCCGGGAAATAATAACGGTCTACCTGCGGTTTGATATTCACACATTTGATGCCCGGATAATGTTTCAAAGCATCTACCTGAATTTCATTATCAAAATGGCCGATGTTGCAAACGATAGCCTGGTCTTTCATTTTCTCCATGTGGTCGATACGGATAATATCGATATTACCTGTCGTAGTCACGAAGATGTTACCTTCCAGACAAGCCTCTTCCATCGTCACTACTTCGAAACCTTCCATTGCAGCCTGCAGTGCACAGATCGGGTCTACCTCCGTCACGAGCACCCGCGCTCCATAAGAACGCATGGAGTGAGAACAGCCTTTACCCACATCACCATAACCGCATACCACTACTACTTTTCCGGCAATCATCACATCTGTTGCACGCTTGATTCCGTCGGCCAACGATTCGCGGCAACCGTACAGATTATCAAACTTAGATTTCGTTACCGAGTCGTTTACATTGAATGCCGGGAACAGCAATTTGCCTTCTTCCTGCATCTGATACAAACGGTGTACGCCTGTCGTAGTCTCTTCAGATACGCCACGCACTTCTTCCGCTACACGATGCCAGCGAGTACTGTCTTCTGCCAACACTTTCTTCAAGATAGCATTCAGTTCTATTTCATCCTCCGCGTGTACTTCCTTATCCAATACGGCAGCATTATTTTCAGCATCATAACCCACGTGGATCATCATTGTTGCGTCACCGCCATCATCTACAATCACATTCGGTCCTTTACCACCTGCAACGCTCAATGCTTGCAACGTGCACCACCAATAATCGGCAAGAGTCTCGCCCTTCCATGCAAATACCGGTACACCGGCAGCAGCTATCGCAGCAGCAGCATGATCCTGCGTTGAATATATATTACAAGAGCACCAACGTACTTCAGCTCCTAAAGCCACTAATGTTTCAATCAGCACAGCCGTTTGAATGGTCATGTGCAACGACCCCATAATGCGGGCACCTTTTAACGGTTTGGATTCTCCATACTTTTCGCGAAGAGCCATCAGGCCGGGCATTTCTTTTTCTGCCAAATCGATTTCCTTGCGTCCGAAATCAGCAAGCGTAATATCTGCCACCTTATAGGGCAGAGTAGAGAATAATTCTGTAGACATATTGTAAATCATTTATATATAATGGATGCAAAGATAGAACATTCTGATTAGTAGGGCAAAAGCTATCCGTTTTTTTTATATTATAATAACTAGGGAGGCTGTCAGCATCTCGGAATATTGTTTTATATTTGCAACAGATAAAACAACTTCTACAACATTCTAATGAATAATAACGAATCTTCTATGAGAAATTACGAAAACAAAACAAAGGAGGATCTTTTGGAAATAATCGAACAATTAGAGAAGAAAATAGATTTTCTTTCCTCTCATTCTTCTTCTGATTCTTCCTCTCCTTCCAAAGAACGTTTTCGTGATAAATATAGTACCCGGATACTGGATGCTCTTCCTGACATGCTCACCGTCTTCGACCATGACGCCAATATTATAGAGCTTGCTTCTTCTCCGGCAACTAATCACGTAGAAGGTATCAGCCCCAACAATATCACTACCACTAACGTAAAAGACATTCTGCCCAAAGAGGCTTATGAAAGTGTCCGCAAGAATATGGATAAGGTGATTCTCACAGGAGAAAGTTCAACAGCCAGACACGATCTTATGTTGGATGGTGTTTTACATCACTACGAAAACCGTATCTTTCCTTTGGATAAAGAGTATCTGTTGTGTATGTGCCGTGATATATCCCAACAATGGGAGGCGGAACAGACGAATGCCCAGCAACAGAAAGAACTAAAGGCTGCCAGAATCAAAGCGGAAGAGTCGGACCGATTGAAATCTGCTTTTCTGGCAAACATGAGTCATGAAATACGTACCCCGCTCAATGCCATTGTAGGATTCTCCAAACTAATCACTTACGCAACATCTGCAGAAGAGAAGAATCAATATTCGGAAATCATCGAACGAAATTCGGAAATGCTGCTGAATCTATTCAATGATATTCTGGATCTGGCATCACTTGAAGCTGATTCTCTAAAATTCAATATCCGCCCGATCAAATTAATAGATATCTGCCTGCAGCTGGAACAACAATTCTGTCATAAGACGCAAAACGGTGTCAAACTTATTCTGGACGACGTAGATGCGGACATGTATACTTCGGGAGACTGGAATCGCATCATACAAATTATAAGTAACTTGCTTAGTAACGCTACGAAGTTTACCCCGAAAGGAGAAATTCATTTCGGATATCGGGAAAAGGAGGATTTTGTAGAGTTCTACGTTAAAGATAGCGGCATCGGCATTCCGGCAGCAAGAATTGCCACAATTTTCCGGCGCTTTGGAAAGGTCGACGATTTTGTTCAGGGAACAGGATTGGGATTAACTCTTTGCAGAATGTTAGTAGAGAAGATGGGTGGACGTATCTGGTTGCGCTCTCAGGAAGGCCAGGGAAGCAGATTCTATTTTACCCTGCCTTTGGTTCGTCAATAAAGATCGATTAAGGACACAAATATCAGTGTCCGGGCATGACCTTACAGGACTTTTACAATTAAATATAGATATACAGAAAACGCGGCTTGTTGGTAACAAAGCCGCGTTTTCCGCATATATCTATGTTCGAAATATATTCATTTATTCCTTAGCAGCCGGAGCACTAAGCATTTCTTTATATTTCACCGGATCATTCAGAATTTTCATTGCTTCCTTCAAACCGTCATCATCCTTCAACTGCTGGATGATATTACCACGTTGGTAATAGTAACGCTTGATAATTTCAGTAGCAATCATCTTCTTTATATCAGATGAGAAATAATCCAAGTCGCGATCAAGATCATGGTTCAACTTCTTTTCAAGTGCTTTGAACTCCTCTGAAGCATCATCCATATACCCTTCAAACTCGGCAGCTTCTTTCAACGTTTTCAGAATTTTCTCACTCTGTTGGTCATACTTGAAGTCGGCTTTCTTCACCAATGCTTTAAAATCATTATAATCGGCATCTGTCACCTCAAACTCCTCCGGAGCAACGATGGTAGGATGTTTCAAACAATACTGAGTTGCATAATCAAAAATCAGATTATCGCGTACCAGATAGAAGAGGATATTCGGTAATTTCTCCTGTTTGATAACAATATCCGGCATTACACCACCTCCGTCGCGTACTTCACGTCCGGCAGCCGTATGGAATACCTTAGTCAAACTGTCAGGAATGGTTCCTACACTTCCATCTTCATTACGATGCTTGTAGTCAATAGCCTGTACACAACGTCCACTTGGAATATAATATTTGGAGGTAGTCACTTTCATCGTTCCGCCATAAGGCAAAGAGCGGGGAACCTGTACCAGTCCTTTTCCGAAGGTACGGTTACCAACGATAACGGCACGGTCGAGATCCTGCAGAGAACCTGATAAGATTTCGGAAGCAGAAGCGGTTCCACTATTTACCAATACCGCAATCGGAATATCCAAGTCCAACGGCTCGCGCAATGTCTTATAAGTGTTACTAGCTTGTTTGATTTTCCCTTTGGTCGTTACAATCACCTTTCCACGCGGCAAGAAATAATTCGCAATTTCTACTGCTTCATCCAGCAATCCACCGCCATTACTACGGAGGTCTATCACCAACGAAGTAGCTCCCTGTTTCTTCAAATCCAGAAATGCTTTCTTAAACTCTTTGGAAGGGTTGCCGGAAAAAGTGCTAAGGCTAATGTAACCTACATTATTATCCAATACGGCAGTATAAGGAATCGCCGGATTCTGAATAGACTCACGTACAATCGTGAACTCCATCGGCGTACGTCCACCTTTCTCATTCGGGCGCTCAATCTTTAGCTTAAAACTGGTACCTGCCTGTCCGCGTAACATCTGGCTGACTTCCGCATTATTCTTACCGGCAAGATCCTGTCCGTCAATCTCCATCAGTATATCTCCCGCTTTCAGACCGGCTTTTGCAGCAGGCGTTCCCTCAAAAGGTTCAGAAATCATCGAACGTTTTAGTTTCGTATTATAAGCAATGTAAGAACCCATCCCACCAAATGATCCTTTAATCATCTGCTCCAGTTCACTCTGATCTTCTTCCGGGAAATATTCCGTATAAGGATCCAGCGTATAAAGCATATTATCGATTCCTTCCCGAATCGTTTTACTCGGATCAATGGTATCTACATAGAACATATCCAGTTCTTTCACAATCGCATTAAATATATCCAGATTCTTTGCAATCTGGAAATTACGGTCGTCTCCACTCTTGAAACTAAAGAAAGCAACTGTTGCTATCACCGCTACTGCAACAATAGCTATCTGCCTGTTCAGCAATTTTTTCATACCTCTTTCAATCTAAATGAGTCGTAAAAGTAGCTCAATCCTTTGTTATTCCGCCAGAATCCTGTTAATATTTAACTTAATTTCATCCCAGCGTTCCTGTGGTATCGTTGTTCCGATTACCTGAATAACATTTCCCGAGAGAATAGAACCTATTTTTGCACATTTATCCAACGAATATCCGCAAGTCAATCCGTATAAGAATCCGGAAGCAAAATAATCACCGGCACCGGTAGTATCCACCACTTTTTGAACCGAAATGGCCGAAACCTTTATTTCTTCTGTCCCTTTGCGGATATAAGAACCGTTTGCCCCGACTTTTACGATAGCAATACTGCATTTCTTGGCAATCACTCTCAAAGCTTCCTCCGGCTCCTTGCCGGTAAAGGCTTTCGCTTCCTCTTCGTTTGCAAAGACAATGTCGACATATTTGTTTATTAACAAGGTGAAGAATTCCAGATCATTAGCCACAATGTTATAACTAGCCATATCGAGACAAATCTGCAAACCGGCTTCTTTAGCCAGTTCAATGGCGTGAAGAATCATTTCGTGGTCCTGAACAAGATAGCCTTCTATAAATAGGTACGCGTAACCTTTAAACATATCCAAGGTCAGTTCCTCTGCTCTCAAAGAAGCCGCTGCTCCCAGATAGGTTCCGAAAGTGCGCTCTCCATCCGGTGAAATAAAAGTGGATGCCACACCGGAAGGCAGTCGATCCGAGGTCAATAATTTGTCTTCAATCTTATTTTTCTGCAGATTTTCACGAAAAAATTCTCCATAATTATCATTTCCCACTTTTCCGATAAACCCTGTTCCAGCACCCAAACAAGCCAGTC
>OIWU01002310.1_pt1 | contig 16423 bp, 21 predicted proteins | sample 1587711 | NCBI WGS metagenome assembly OIWU01 (sample SAMEA3888909, study PRJEB22519) | human gut metagenome | biome: human gut; feature: human-associated habitat; material: faeces | place: Denmark | collected 2010 | reverse complement strand
TCGACACCGCCTTTTCCACGCGCGCCGAGCAGGCCGCGCAGCTCATGCCGGTGACATGGTATTGCTTCAAAGTGGTTCCTCCTTTGCGGTGCGGCTCATTTCATGAGCTTCTGCAGCGTCGCCACCAGCTCGTCGATCACCTCGTCCTTGCCGTCGCGGATGTCCTCGACGACGCAGGTGCGGATGTGGCTGGCCAGCAGCTCCTTATTGAATGCATTGAGCGCCGCGCCCGCCGCCGCCGACTGCACGAGAATGTCCGGGCAGTAGGCGTCGTTCTCGACCATGCCGCGGATGCCGCGGATCTGGCCCTCGATGCGGTTGAGCCGGTGGATGAGCCGCTTGTATTCCTCCGGCGTGCGCTCCTTCTTGCGCTGCGAACAGCCGCAGCAGCAGGTTTTTTTCTCATCGTCCATGTATTTGTACCTCATTGTTTCCCATATACCCCTTGGGGGTATATTTGAATATATACCCCCAGCGGGTATTTGTCAAGAGGGAAGGTGCATGTTCTTGACAGCGGGCGCGCGTGTGCTTATCATAAGGGCACAACGAAAGGAGTGTTCCCATATGAAGGTATGGTTACCCCGCAATGCAAAGCGCCTCGCGGCGCTCACGCTCACGCTGGTGCTCGTGCTGGCGCTGGCCGCCTGCGGCGCGCAGACGGACGAGCCCGCCGCGACTGCGACCCCGGCCGTCGAACCCCCCGCCGTCGCCACGCCGACGCCCGCTGCTACGGCGCAGTCCGGCCAGTCCGGCGCGGACACCGGCGCGCAGGCGCTCACGGATGTGCTGGCTGACATTGCAAAGAACGTGCAGCTCGGCGTGACCGGCAGCTCGCTCAAGGCGGTGCCTTACGCCGTGAAGCTGCTCGACTGGGGCGCGGCGAGCACGATGACCCAGAGCGAGATCAAGTCTGCCGTCGCCGCGTGGCTCAGCGGCAAGGGCAACGATGAGCAGGTCTCCTTCAGCCAGCAGATGGACCTGATCGACACGACCTGCCAGACGCTCATGGGCAGCGGCGCGCGCGACCTGCTCGATTCCGCCGGCTGCCAGAACGTCAAGGGTGACTGGCCGGTGCAGGCGTCCGACCGCATCGAGGCCGTGCTGGAGGCCGTCGGCCTGCGCGGATAAACCGCGCGGAAAGCCGAAAAACAGCCACGCCCCTGCGCGCCATTTTGGCGCGCAGGGGCGTGGTTTTTGTTTTGCTGCCGGTGCTCAGCCGTGGTAGTCGCCGGTCGCGGAATCGACCGTGACGTAGGGCACGACCTTGCCGTCGATCTTCACATAGACCTGATAGATGCCGTTTCCGAGATCTTCGTAGTGGTCGGGCGTGACGCCGTAGTTTTCGAGCAGGCTCCGTTCAAACTCGGCCTTCCAGCCGTCGCTGCCGGTGTCTTTTCCGGCGGCGGGCGTCGGTGCCGCAGACGGGGCGGCGATGACGGGCGTCTCAACGGCCGGGGCCGCAGGCGTCTGTGCGGGGTCGGATGCGGCGGCGGTCTGCCTGCCGCAGGCAGTCAGCGCCAGCAGGAGCACGGCGGTCAGCAGTGCGGCCGCGTGTTTGCGGTGGGTCATGGGCAGTTCCTCCTTGGTGATAGTGTTTTCGGTGTTTTCGCAGACATTATACATCAAAATTCGCAGAAATACCCCCCTGGGGTGCAAAATTCAGATGTGAATTCAGATGTGAATGTTGCGCCCGCCGGTCATTCTTTCAGCGTTCGGACGGAAAACGGGCAGGCGCAGGTCAAGCGGTACCAGAACTCCGGCGCGGTTTCCGCCGGATCGTCCGCCGTCGCGATGACATCGGTCCCGTCCTCGATGATGTTCTGGAAGAAAAACGCGCAGACTCTCTGCCACTGCTCCGTACCGCAGACAAACGCCTCGAGGTCCTCCACGACCAGAAAGCCGGCGTTTGCACACAGCGATCCCGCCGCGTCGTCGAGCGTCCCGGGCGGTGTGGAGCATCGGCTGCGCAGCTGCGCGCCGCCGGTGCGCACGGTCCGCCATGCTGAGCGCCAGCAAATAAATAACATTCGCCCGCCAACATTTGCGCAGCAAATATTTCACGCACCGCAGGTGAATTTCACGAAAAAAGGGCTTGGCATCCGCCAAGCCCTTTTTTCGTGGCACCCCCGGCTGGATTCGAACCAGTGGCCTGCCGCTTAGGAGAACCATTGAACATTTGTCATCTGTGTTCACCTATGTACAGGAAAGTCGCTATATAACAAAGCCCTCCTCAAAGCTGCATGTGCACCTGCAGCCGGAGAAGGGCAGAAAAATAGCCAGAACTGATGATCAGTCAGTCCTGGCTATGTAAATGTATTCAGTTTGATAAATTGGAATATGTCTAACTGTTTTGTAAATTTACATTTTTGTACACTGTAAATAGTCTTTGATCAAATAAATACGGTATCTTAATAGTTCTCTTTTCTTACCTCAAAGTAAGCCTGAGGATGTTTACATACAGGACAAACTTCCGGTGCTTCAAGACCGACTACTACATGACCGCAGTTACGACATTCCCACATAGTTACGCCACTTTTCTTAAACACTTCCATAGTTTCAACATTCTTAAGAAGTGCACGATATCTTTCTTCATGAAGTTTTTCAATCGCAGCAACACCTCTGAACTGAGCGGCTAATTCCGGGAAACCTTCTTCTTCCGCTTCATTAGCCATTCTAGCATACATATCTGTCCATTCTGCATTTTCACCTTCTGCAGCGTGAAGAAGATTTTCTGCGGTATCTCCAAGTTCACCAAGCGCCTTAAACCAGAGTTTTGCATGCTCCTTCTCATTGTCAGCTGTCTGCAGGAATAATGCTGCAATTTGCTCATATCCGGCCTTCTTTGCTACGGAAGCAAAATAAGTGTATTTATTTCTGGCCTGAGATTCCCCTGCAAACGCTTCCCAAAGATTCTTCTCTGTCTTTGTTCCAGCATACTTACTCTTTGCAGGCGACTCTTCCACCTTCTTAAAAACAGATGCAGGCTGCTTACATAATGGACACTGCTCCGGTGCCGCCTCTCCTTCATGCACATAACCACAAATACTACATACCCATTTACTCATTTTTACATCTCCTTTTCGATTTAATATTTCACTCTTATCTTCATAAGAAGTGTGTAACATCTTTTCTGCCAATTCACTTAACGGCTTTCCATAAAACTCCTCATAAAGTTGAATAATCTCTGGATTCTCATGACTGCGTCTGAGTGTCATCGCCTCATCCCTTGTATAGAGACTTGCAATTCTCGCTTTACGTACCTCGTCCTTATCCTTCATGATATCCTTTGGTTGGCCGCCTCCACCGATACATCCGCCCGGGCAAGTCATAACTTCCACAAAATGATACTGTTTTTCTCCCTGCTTGATGCCCTCAATTACTTTCCCGGCATTGGCTGTACCATATACTACAGCGATATTCACATCTAAATCGCCAACCTTTAAAGTAGCTTCTTTGACGCCTTCATATCCCCTTACAGGTGTAAGGTTGAATAACTGTTCCGGTGATTTTTCTTTTGTAATAAATTCGTAAGCAGTTCTGAGAGCAGCTTCCATAACACCTCCGGTATTGCCGAAAATAATACCAGCGCCAGATGCATCTCCCATAAAATTGTCATATTCACCATCTTCAAGACTGGCAAAATCAATCCCTTCCTCTTTTGCCCACTTTGCAAGCTCTCTGGTCGTGATCACGTAATCCATGTCACGCATCCCCTCTACACCAAGATAATGAGCAGAAGCGTTCATCTCATCTCTGCGAATTTCAAATTTCTTTGCAGTACATGGAGTAAGTGCCACATTTACAATTGATTTTGGATCTATACCCTTCTTCTCAGCAAAATAGGTCTTAATTGTAGGTCCCTGCATTCCGATAGGGCTTTTCGCTGATGAAAGATTCGGAATCATTTCCGGATAATATGTTTCCACATACTTAACCCATGCAGGGCAACAACTGGTAAACTGAGGTAAGGGAGCGTTTTTTTTGGTCACTCTCTCAATAAGCTCACTAGCTTCCTCAACAATAGTAAGGTCAGCTCCAAAACAGGTATCAAGGACATAATCTACACCTAATTTTCTAAGCAACGAAACCATTTTTCCTTGTACAAAGCTGCCATCAAGCAAACCGAATTCTTCCCCCAGCGCAGCTCGTACGGATGGTGACGTACTTACAATGACAATCTTTTCTGGATTCTTAACCTCTCTCTTTACATCCAAATATTCATACTTTTCTATAAGACTGTCTACAGGACATACATTTGTACACTGTCCGCAATTTATACACACAGCCTCTCCACAAGTCTGCTCAAATGTATATGTACCATGCACACCTATGTCATTTGTACATACGTCCTTACACATTCCGCATTTAATACATTTTTCTTCCAAACGAGTAATACTCGGATTATTTCCCTCGATTGGAACACGCACATGTAGAGGTAAATGATTCATCGTTTATCCTCCTAAAAATATAGATTGGCAACACTATAAACCCGTTTGTAAGCATACAAATATTGCGTTTCCATAATACCACAACATCTGTATTTAGGTCAAAAGTTTTTGCATTAGCAAAACAAATTCTTATTTTTATAACTCTTATACACTATTTCAAGCGAATATAGCAGGTTGATTTTCCGGTTCCTTCACGTTTCAGTTCACCGGATGCAACCATTTTTCGCAGCGCAGCTTCTACAGAACTCAAACTCAGCGAAGGACACTGCTCCCTGATATCCTGCTTCGTGAAACGACCGATTTTATTCAGAGCAGCCTTGCGGACCATATCAATGGCAGGAAGCTTCTCTTCCACGATGGCAAATCTGTCCCCGAAGTCTTTATACGCAGCCACAAGCAGATATTTCATAAACGGAACTGCATCCTCGGTTCCTTCATGCCATCCATGCTGTGCTCGGTTCAGTGCGTCATAATACAAATCCTTGTTTTTTGCGATCTTCGCCTCCAGGGAGATTATTTGCCAACATAGAATTCGCTGCGATATAAGAGCAGCGTCGTCAGCAAGCGGCTCATTCTGCCATTGCCATCGTTAAACGGATGGATACACAGGAAATCGTGGATGAAGATCGGAATCGCAATCAAAGGCTCCAATTCCATGTTGCCGATCACCTTGTTGTACTCCTCACAGATCCGATCCAGTGCTTCCGGCGTCTCGAACGGGGCCAGGGGCGTGAAAAGTATTTCGGAATGACCGTCAGGAAAAGTCGCGCTGATATAATTCTGTACATTTTTCGTCTGTCCGGCCATTGGGTTATTCATATCTTTTCCTGCTCGGTCTTTACTGCCTCAGCCAGGTAGTAGCAGTTCTGCGTTCCAAGCACACAGCCAACCTTACGGTTCTTCCAGAAGAAGCACTTGCGGCAGGTATCCGGCTTGTCATCATAGTATCTGATCCCGTCGATCAGAATGGTTTTGCGTCTCACTTTTTTCTCATCACGATATCCTCCATAGGTTTGATCCGCCGCCGGGAAAGTCCGGAGACGACAAAAGCCCTGCAGTGATTTTCATCACCACGGGGCTATGTAAGATATCAGTATTCTGTTTTCTAATCCTTGGCGGTTGATTTTAGAAATCTAAAAAATGGACGTCTGATTTTCTAACGTCTTTAGAAATCAGCCCTCAAGTCTTTTCTTCCGTCATAGCAGTTCCAGGTATCGTATTTCAGATTTCTGCAGCAATAGGGGCGATTTATCACAGATTTACACCCAGATACACCGGTGAACACGAAAACATGCGCCATTTTTAGCCAAAAGTCATTTTGTGACGTTTTTTCTGATTAGCAAAATGTCCTGTGATTTTGGATGACATCTAATCCGGTTAGAAAAAAAGCGGGAGATTTTTCATCTCCCGCGCTGTTGACTGGCGTCCCTGGGCGGGCTCGAACCGCCGGCGTTCCGCTTAGGAGTTTGGAAAATTCAATATCCCAGGGTGCATCACAATGTCATGTAGTGCTAAAAAGTACCGTAAAATCAAGGGAATTGAACAATCCGAGTATCCTGGAATTTCTCGTAAAGACACCCCGTATTACCTCAAAAAACCTGCGCTCTTAGCACGGTTATTAGCATTAGCAGCCGGGGAACGCTCTGCGTTCGCATGAGCTGGCGAGCTTGACGCTGGATTTGAGGCAAGATCACAACTGAATATTTGATTCAGTAAGGACACTCCGCATAATGTGAGGTGTCCTTATTTTATGGTTTAATGGTTTCTGCGTGCTTTCCAGTTGGTTCTAAATTTAAGATTGGAAAAACAAGCTCGGCGTTTTCTTTTATCAGAAAATTCATTTGTTTTTCTTCGTCGTAAGATAAAAGCATGCAATCTATTGGGCCAGTAAATTGTGAGCGCAGTATCTGAATTGTGATATTCCGTATTGCTTGAGCATCCCTCATATGAGACTGATGATACAGAATAACAATATCCAAATCACGTGGGAAATTGCTCCAAGTGGCAGAGCCAAATAAATATAGGTGCATATCAAAACGAATATACTGTTTAGAAAGGTCTTGGTCGCTATTCAGTTTTTTTTGCAACTCCTGTATCCAAAAACTCTTTTCCACGATAGTTTAGTGCCTCCAAGAATTCAGTAAGAGTAAATACTCCGATTCCATTGATACGAGCCTCTTCCTTAGCGATATTTGTATAATGATCCCAATTGCTGATTACAACTATACAATTGACTTCAGGATAAGTTGCCATTATTTCACTTACATCGCTTACTGTGAGCATATACACATCTGCGATGTATACTTTTAGCCTAGGATAGAATCTTTTGCGTTTGACATCAACAATTGCTTTATAAAACTCTTGTTCCTCTAATTCGGCTGTGACCACTAAATGATGTCGTTGAATCGCGGTCAGCGCATAATTTAATCCATCTGGCATTAGATGTCTTGACTGAAGCGGCATGATTGAAATTCTCCTTATGACAATATCGTAAAGATTTCATTGGGAAAACGAGGTGCATCTAAGATGAAACCTTTTGTTTCAGAATGATTTTCCTGAAGCCCCAATATGTGCAATTTGTATTTATGTAGAATACACTTTTCAGAATCCGAAAGAAATTCCTGTTGACCTTCCAACATTTCTATTATAGATAAGCTATTGGGAATGATTTTCTCTCTTAGAACGGTTTCCCATATTACTGGGAGTTCACTGCGTGTAATGCTTCTGTTTTCATCGGTAGGCCCATAGCTGCGAAAGATACTTTGGTTTTCTTCTAAAATAGGCATTATTTTATCCCTTAAAACTTTCCGAGAAGTTTCTTTACTAGGAATAATTAATGAGGTTTTATCTTTCAGAGTGAAATAATATGTAGACGGGTCATCTGTACTAGGACAAACAAACGGATAGGTTGCCCAACCATCAGGAGAAAACCAGGCATGAGCTTTAACTTGACCGTCCAAGGTTTCAGTATTTAGTTGCCCTACTAATATGCAAGTTCTAGCTCCCTCCTCTAATAACAAGTTTCCACATTGGAACTCATAGAACCAATCCCTTTGCTTTCTGAACAAGTTATTATGCTCGTGCCCTGAAAGCCAAAGCCGAACATTATAATCTCGGAAAAGTGCAGCAACAATCTCTTGCTCCTTTCTATCTAAAAAGTCAAAAGAATAGTGGGTTAGAACAATTGTTACGTTCTTTGGATTACAGCGTTCAAGAGCCTTCTGTAAATAGTCTGTTCCAATAATAAGATCAGAATATTGATTTGTCGTATATGCTAGGGTCGAATCTAGTTCTATGACATTCAAATTTTCCGTTCTTAATAAAGTGTGTGGCCCAAACTGAAAAACCTCGTCTGTTAGAGCTTGCGATTGTGCATCAAAAACTTGCCGAATGACTTTCCTATAAGCATCTGTTCCTGACATAATTAATTTCAATTTTTCAGGATTGATAGTCCCGATAGCTGGGTTGTATTTTTTTACTGCATTTTCGCCATTAAACCACTCACTCCGAATTGCATCATCGCGTCCTCTTATATCACGATCAACATCATGATTTCCTGGCGTAACAAAAAGACATCCCATGGGGACACCTACTGCGTTACATATGTTTTCAAGTACCTCAAACGTATCTTGAGCATATTCCCCCATAGGTGCATACCTTAAATCACCAGTACAAAAAACGTAGTCGCACTGAACAGAGAGATTTTGCAAATACTCAATGAGTTTTTTTCTTAATCGTCTATTTTCAACACCATCTATATTGAGATGTAAATCAGAAACATGTAGCCACTTAATAATTGCCATTGGAATTCATCCTTCGCATAATGTATTTTAAAATGTTAACTTAGTGCATACGCCCAATGCCCGCCTTCACGGCATTTGACGAGCTTTCCCTCAGCTGCTAAACCCGCAAGAATCCGATTAGCTGTAGCCGCTGAAACGCCGCACAGCGCACGGACATCCGCGTTCATGATATACGGATGTGTTTCCAGGAACTTCTCAATTTGCTTCCAGCGCATCGTTGCTTTGCCCATCGGCCCATCGCTCATTTCATCACTCGCATTGATGGCGTCAATGAGCGATGCTTTGATAGCGGAAAGCATGAACTCAATAAACACTGTGGATTCTCCGGCATCATTGGAAGCATTGATGGCTGCGTAATACTCCTCCTGACGGTCATGGATGATGGATTCCACCGGTAGCCAGGCAAAGGCCGGGTTCCATTTGGAAAGCAACAGCGTATGCCACAGACGGCCCACACGGCCATTTCCATCCGCAAAGGGGTGGATCAGTTCAAACTCATAATGAAACACACAACTGCGGATTAGCATATGCACATCGCTGTTTTTCACCCAGTCCAGCAGCTCCATGACCAAATCCGGGACATACTGCGGCAATGTTCCAAAATGAAGGACACGCCCTTCCTGATCTACAACACCCACAGGCCGGGTACGGAACATTCCTGACTCATCCACCAATTCTCGTGTCATAATGCCGTGAGCGGTCAGCAGATCTTCTATGGAGTAGGGGTCCAGCTCGTCCAGCCGCTCGTAAATCTCATAGGCGTTCTTGACCTCTGCAATATCCTTGGGCGGAGCCAGGACGTGCTTGCCGTTAAGGACCGCAGTTACCTGTTCCAGGCTGAGCGTATTTTGTTCAATGGCAAGGGAGCCGTGGATGGTACGAATACGATTGCTCCGGCGCAGAGTCGGGTTGCTGGAAAGCTGGTTCGTTGATGTGAGCCTGCCTACCAGCTCGGCAATTTCCGCAACAGAATCAATGATCGTATTCGTGATTTCAAAGGGTGGCTTTTTGTTTTTCATAACATCCTCGCATATCCGTAAACTATCATTATTGTACCAATAAATGGCCCAAAAATCAATACATCGCTCATTTCATCAATCAAAAGATAAGACTAAATTTGACCGATTGTTCCGGAAACTTTGGGTGAACTTCCAGGCTCAACAAAACAACTGTATACAACTGAATCAGAAATCTGTAAGGACATTTCGCATGGTGTGAAGTATCCTTATTTTTATGGAGGTAATCACGATGAATACACAGATCATCGCCATCGCCAACCAAAAGGGCGGAGTTGGCAAGACAACAACCTGCGCCAATCTCGGCATCGGACTGGCACAGGAAGGAAAGAAGGTGCTGCTGATTGACGGCGATCCCCAGGGCAGCTTGTCTATCAGCCTGGGCTATTCCCGCCCGGACACGCTGCCGGTCACACTCTCCAACATGATGGGCAAGGTCCTGACCGATTCGCCCATCCAGCCCGGCGAGGGTATTCTGCATCATGCGGAGGGTGTTGACCTGATGCCAGCAGATATTCAACTCTCCGGCATGGAGGTATCTCTGGTAAATGCCATGAGCAGAGAAACCATTCTGCGGCAGTATCTGGACACGGTGAAACGGGACTATACCCATATTTTAATTGACTGCCAGCCCTCCCTGGGTATGCTCACGGTCAATGCACTGGCAGCCGCCAACAGGGTATTGATTCCCGTCCAGGCGGAGTATCTGCCCGCCAAAGGACTGGAACAGCTGCTGCAAACCATCAGCAAAGTGCGGAGGCAGATCAATCCCAAGCTGCAAATCGACGGCATCCTACTGACGATGGTGGACGGGCGCACCAACTTCGCAAAAGAGATCAGCGCCCTGCTGCGGGAAACCTACGGTTCCAAAATCAAAGTATTCGGTTCTGAGATTCCGCACTCCGTCCGGGCCAAGGAGATCAGCGCCGAGGGTAAGAGTATTTACGCCCACGACCCGGAGGGCAAGGTGGCCGCCGCCTACAAAAATCTGACGAAGGAGGTGCTGAAAATTGAAAAGCAGCGCGAAAAATGTAAAGCTGGCATCGGTAGATGATCTGTTTACCACCGAGGAAAGCCGCGCCGACGCCAGCCGCGAAAAAGTAGTAGAAATCCCGCTGTCTGAACTGCATCCGTTTAAGGACCATCCCTTTAAGGTCAAGGATGACGAGGCCATGATGGAAACGGCGGACAGTATCCGGCAGTACGGTGTTCTGGTCCCTGCCATAGCGCGACCTGACCCGAACGGCGGCTATGAGCTGGTAGCCGGACACCGCCGCCACCATGCCAGTGAGATTGCCGGAAAAGAGACCATGCCAGTGATTGTCCGTGACCTGGACGATGACGCCGCCACAATTATCATGGTTGACAGCAACCTTCAGCGAGAAAGCCTGCTCCCCAGTGAGCGGGCTTTTGCTTATAAGATGAAATTGGAGGCCGTTAAGCACCAAGGAGCTAGAACGGACCTCACTTCTGTTCAAGTTGAACAGAAGTTGAGCGCCCGTGATAGGGTGGCGCAAGAGGCCGGTGAAAAAAGTGGTATTCAAGTTATGCGTTATATCCGCCTGACCGAGCTGATTCCCCCTCTGCTGGATATGGTAGACGAAAAGAAAATCGCCCTTAGTCCGGCCTACGAGCTGTCCTTTCTCAAACCGGAGGAACAGGTCCAACTTGTTGAGACAATGGACTATGAACAGGCCACCCCTTCTCTTTCCCAGGCCCAGCGCATGAAAAAATTCAGCCAGGAGGGGCGTTTGACCGAAGATGTAATGCTTGCCATTATGTCTGAGGAAAAGAAAAGTGAGCTGGACCGCGTAACGCTCACCTCTGACACCCTGCGGAAATACTTTCCCAAGAGCTACACCCCCAAGAAGATGGAGGAAACCATCATCAAGCTGCTGGAAGCATGGCAGCGCAAACGCCAGCAACAGCAGGAACGCTGAGAAAGGAGCCGGTGTATGAGTGATATTCCCATTCGGGAGATGAAAGGCCATGACATTCTGGCCGTGGAACGGTTCCGGGACAGCACCTGCCGGATGATTGAGTTTGTTGTCCGCAAGCAGGGCAACCCTTACGGCAGCCCCGGTGATGAAATGCGCCTGTTTCTGAGCGAGGCAGGCTATCGGAGGGCGTTAGAGAGCCAGAACCGCAGAGAAATCCGCATCAAGCGGACTGCCCACATCATTGAGGGCCATATCCTGTACGACAGGAAAAAGAGCAAGAAACACTGATTTGTCGCAGTTTGAAGTGACTGCGGCTTTTTTCATGCCAACCGGCGCAAGGAAGGAGTGAAGTCAATGGCTGTTTTTCGCGTCCAACGCACACGCGATTACACCGTAATGTCCAATTATCACTTGAGAGATCAGAACCTGACCCTGAAAGCCAAGGGCCTATTGTCTATGATGCTGTCTCTCCCGGATGAATGGAACTACACCACGCGGGGGCTGGCCGCCATCTGCAAAGAGGGCGTGGATGCTATCGGTTCTGCCCTGAAAGAGCTGGAAAACAACGGCTACATCGTCCGGCATCAGCTGCGTGGTGCCAATGGCAGGATCAGCGATACGGAGTACATCATTTACGAGCAGCCCCACAAAGCTGAAACCCCGGATACGGATTCACCAGATACGGAAAACCCGGATATGGTTTCCCCGGATATGGACACGCCATATCTGGAAAAGCCCGCAGAATTAAATATAGAAGAATTAAATACCCAAAAATCAATTACAGATGGATCAAATATCGATTCGATTCCTTTCCGTGGGTATGCGGCGGGAAGCCCGCCGGAACCGAAACGAAAGGAAGCGATGCCCATGAGCGAAATGGAAAGCTATCGGGAATTGATTTTGGAAAACATCGAGTACGACATTCTGCGGAAAGATGCAGGACCGTATGTGGAAGATCTGGACGAAATCGTTGAGATCATGGTAGAGACGGTCTGCGCCAAGCGAAAGTTCACACGGGTAGCTGGCAGCGACTTCTCCCATGAAGTCGTGAAGTCCCGGCTTCTGAAACTGAACTGCGATCACGTCCGCTTTGTGATGGACTGCATGAGGCAGAACACCACCAAAATCCGAAACATCAAGCAATACCTGCTGGCGGCGCTGTTCAATGCACCCACCACCATCGGGAACTATTACACGGCGCTGGTAAACCACGATATGTACGGCGGCTGATGGCCGCCTATTTTTATGCCCGGACATCCGGGAGAAAGGATATGCCATGAAGCGACCTTTGGCTTACATCACTGCCCCATGGGGCAGCAACGAATTTGAGAACACTGAAACCGCCGCCCGTTACTGCCGGGCCGTTTATGATGCCGGTTTTTCGCCGGTCTGTCCGCTTCTGTTCCTGCCTCTGTTTCTCAACGATGCCATCCCGCAGGAGCATAAGGACAGCATCGACATTGCCCGCGATTTTCTCCGGCGTGCTCATGTGCTGGTAGTCTGCGGCGATACCGTAGACGAGGCCATGAAAAATGATATTGCCATTGCGGAGCGGCTCCGGATCACCGCTACCACTCTGGACGGCCTGCTCACCGTCAAGGGCCAGGGACGGGAGAAAGGAGGAAATCAGCATGGGTAAAACCATTGGCGAGCTGATGGAGGAAATGCGTATCAAGGCCGGAGCGCAAAATTACAAGGGCCATGACTACCTGGATTTGGCCCGGTTCGATGAGAACACCCGCCACATGATTATCTTTGATGTGCTGACCCACGATTCGCCGGTTGGTTTCAAGGGAGACAGGATGAGGCTGTTTCTCGCTGATGCCGGTTATCAGAAAGCGTTGGAGAACCAGGAACGCGGGAATATCAAAATTCTGTCCCACGCCAGGGTCATTCGCGGAGATCTGTTCTATGACCGCAAAGACCAGGTACGGTAACGGAGGCTCCATAATGCTGAAATATCTGCTCCGGCGGTTGGTGGTGCCGCCTTAGTGAAAGTCGCCTCCCTGCAAATCTGACGGAAAGGAGTGATGAGAAATGCAGGAAGAAGTTGAAAACAGGACGCTCACTCTGGGCATCAATGCGACAAAGTTTTCCGGCCGGGTGTTAAAGGCTGCCCTGTGCAAGTACCTGGCTTACCGCAAGGAAAAGAAATTGCAGGCCAGCCGGGACAGTCCTGACGTAAAGTCCTTCGGCAAGGTCAGCATGGAGGAGTTGCAGCAGGAGCATGGCGATATGCGCCAGCTCGATGTGCAGGACAAGAGCCTACGGGATTTTGACCGTATTGCCAGAGAACACGGCGTCCGCTATACCGTCTTTGAGACGGAAAAGGGCCATTTTCAGATTTTCTTCAAGGCTCCCAACGAGGCAAATATGAATGCCGCCTTTGAGAAGTACGCAGCCACGAAGCTCAAAAAAGCGGAGCGGCGCGAATCTGTGCTGGGCAAGCTGGAGAAATTCAAGGCTCTGGTGAAAAACGCCGTGGTGGACCGAACCAAGCGAAAGGAGCTGGAACGATGAAACAGATCAACATCAAGAAGCTCCTGCTGCTGAACCTGCCCTATCTGCTGATTGGCCTCTTTGCCACCAAGCTGGGACAGGCATGGCGGCTGGCCGCCGGTGTGGATGCTTCCACGAAGCTGCTGCATCTGCCGGAGGGCTTCGCCGCCGCATTTCAGTCCTTCTTGCCCAGCTTTCACCCGCAGGATTTGCTCATCGGCCTGCTCTGCGGCGCAGCCCTGTGGCTGGCAGTCTATGTGAAAGGCAAGAACGCCAAGAAATACCGCAAGGACATTGAGTACGGTTCCGCCCGCTGGGGGACGGCAGAGGACATCAAGCCCTTTGTCGATCCGGTGTTTGAAAACAACATCATACTCACACAGACGGAAAGCCTGATGATGAGCAACCGGCCAAAGAATCCCAAATACGCCCGGAATAAGAATGTGCTGATCATCGGCGGTTCCGGTTCCGGCAAAACCCGCTTCTGGCTCAAGCCCAACCTGATGCAATGCACCTCCAAGTCGTATCCCACCAGCTTTGTGGTCACAGACCCCAAGGGCAGTATTGTGGTCGAGTGCGGAAAGCTCCTGCAGCGCAACGGCTACCGCATCAAGATCATGAACACCATCAATTTCAAGAAGTCCATGCACTACAACCCCTTCTCCTATATTCACAGCGAAAAGGACATCTTGAAGCTGGTCACGACCCTGATTGCCAACACCAAAGGTGAAGGCAAGGGCGGGGACGATTTCTGGCTCAAAGCGGAGACGCTGCTTTACACGGCGCTGATCGGCTACATCCATTATGAGGCCCCGGAGGAGGAGCAGAACTTTTCCACCCTGATTGAGTTCCTGAACGCGATGGAGACACGGGAGGACGATGAGGACTTCCAGAACCCTGTTGACCTGATGTTTGAGGATTTGGAAAAGCGCAAGCCCAACCATTTCGCGGTGCGACAATACAAGAAATACAAGCTGGCCGCCGGAAAAACAGCCAAGTCGATTCTGATTAGCTGCGGTGCGCGTCTGGCCCCCTTTGACATTCAGGAACTGCGGGAGCTGACCGCTTATGATGAGCTGGAGCTGGACACCCTGGGCGACCGGAAAACGGCTCTGTTCTTCATTATGAGCGATACCGATGACACCTTTAACTTTTTGATCTCTATGGCCTACACCCAGCTTTTCAATCTGCTGTGTGAAAAGGCCGATGATGTGTATGGAGGCCGTCTGCCGGTTCATGTGCGCTGCCTCATTGATGAGGCGGCCAACATCGGGCAGATTCCCCGTCTGGAAAAGCTGGTGGCAACAATCCGCTCCCGCGAGATTTCGTGCTGTCTGGTCCTTCAGGCACAATCTCAGCTCAAAGCATTGTATAAGGACAACTGCGACACCATCATCGGCAACATGGATGCCCGTATCTTCCTGGGCGGCTCGGAGCCTACGACATTAAAGGAACTGAGCGCCGCGCTGGGCAAGGAAACCATTGATATGTATAACACCAGCGTCACCAAGGGTACGCAGGAAAGCCACGGGCAGAACTTTCAGAAGCTGGGCAAGGAGCTGGCCTCCGTGGATGAGCTGGCCGTTCTGGACGGCAGCAAGTGCATCCTCCAGCTTCGCGGTGTGCGGCCGTTTTTGTCGGACAAGTACGACATTACCAAGCACCCGAACTACAAATACCTATCCGATTTTGATAAGAAAAACGCCTTCAACATAGAGCGTTTTCTTTCCACCAAGCTCAAACCGAAGCCGGGCGAACGGTTTGAAGCCTTTGATATTACCCTGCCCGATGGGGAGGCTGCCCCCGCTTAACGCAGCCTGATTTTGGAACGAGGAAAGCGTGCCTTCCAAACAATAAAATATTTGGAGGTACTTTATTATGGCATTTTTCAATTCTGCAGTTGGTGTTCTTCAGACCCTCGTTGTGGCGCTCGGTGCCGGTCTCGGCATCTGGGGTGCGATCAATCTTCTGGAGGGCTATGGCAATGACAATCCCGGTGCAAATGCTCATGTACGGTAAGGAAGCAAGCAACCGAAAACAAGAGATAGACCGCCAGCACTACACTATTCCGAACCAAAGACCAAAAGATAAGCATTTTGAGAAAATCTAAACTTTTGGATTTTCCTACAATGCCGACTACGGCGGAATCCCTCCCACTCCTTATATATTTCTTTCTGTATACATTGAATTTGTATTTAGTAAAATGCAGACAACACCACGGATCGGCTTTTGGCTGGACAATTCCAACCAAACACCGCAGCAGACAGTAGAAACCATTCTGAACGTTAGGAAGCCGGTATGATTGTTACATATAAGGGGAAGAAAAATTTCTTTTAGATACTTGTTTTCCTAAAACTGATGTGATATAATAACTGATGTGATATAATAATTCAATTCCAGAAAAGGAGTAAAAAATATGCGGCAAGGTATTCTTAAATAAAACTATAATCAAATAGTGGGAACAAAGGATTATGATAGTCCCTTTTGTAGGGGCTTAGTTTTTTGTACCCAATTTAAGAATACTTTTGCCTTATCAATTTTGACATATCCCCAAAAACAGCACTCACAAACAGGTGTATGCTGTATATGTGTATGTCCGCAAATTATCATCCCCAGTGGTAAAAGTATTTTACTGCTGGGGATTTTTATGCCCTTCGGGGCAGTAAAGGGAGGACAATCACATGAAAATAATCAATATTGGAATTCTTGCCCATGTA
>OIWU01002304.1_pt1 | contig 16439 bp, 7 predicted proteins | sample 1587711 | NCBI WGS metagenome assembly OIWU01 (sample SAMEA3888909, study PRJEB22519) | human gut metagenome | biome: human gut; feature: human-associated habitat; material: faeces | place: Denmark | collected 2010 | reverse complement strand
CGGACGGCGGCATGAGCAACTTTCCCTGACAAGGTCACTTTCTTGTCATACACCCGAAAATTGTTCCGTATGAAAAATATGTTGGAAATGATCGTGTTGTGAGTTATGTAGGGATCAGGGCAGATGAACCATATAGGACGGGATACATTTCGACTAAAGAAGGTGTTCGTGCTGTTTATCCGTTTGTAGAGAATAATATTCGTAAGGCTGATGTGTTCAAGATTCTCGAGGATTCTGGTCTTGGATTGCCTTCGTACTATGAATGGCGATCGCGGTCTGGCTGTTTCTTCTGCTTTTTCCAGCAAAAAATGGAATGGGTTGGTTTGTTGGAGCGGCATCCAGACCTTTTCAAAAAGGCAATGGAGTATGAAAAAGCCGACCCATTGAGTGGAGAACGTTTTACATGGTGCCAGGGTGAAAGTCTTGCAGAACTTTCCCGACCGGAACGTGTCGCGGAAATCAAGGAACAGTTTGCCAAGAAGCAGGCAACGAAGCCTAAGTGTTCAGCAAACCTCTCTCTCAAAGATGTGTTTGCCGATGACGACATGGGGGATCAGGCATGTCTGATGTGTCATCTGTAACGATTCCAGAGGGGCTTATTTACCTCGACAACAATGCAACAACTGCATGTGCCCCGCAAGTCGTTGCTGCGATGGCCCCATTTTGGGCATCTGCGTTTGGTAACGCTGAGAGCGGACATCTCGCGGGCCGGATCGCGCACCGTGCCGTGGAAACAGCCCGCACGACGGTTGCTGATGTGCTTGGCGTCGATCCGAATCAGATTTTCTTCACCTCTGGAGCGACAGAGGGAAACAACTGGATATTTCAGGCATTTGCGGACGCGCATCCTGCAGCTCGTCGCATCGTTGTCTCCGCTATCGAACACAAGTCTGTCCTCAACGCCGCCAAGCGGCTTGAGGCGTTTGGATTTGACACCTCGCTCTTGCCTGTCACGCCAGACGGCGTCGTGGACCTTGCCGCCGCACGCGAGGCAATCAAATCTGGAACGGGACTCGTATCGGTGCAACTCGCAAACAACGAGACCGGCGTCATCCAGCCTGTTTCCGAACTGGCGGAACTGGCGCATTCGGTCGGGGCCTTTTTTCACTGTGATGCCGTGCAGGCACTTGGAAAAATGCCGTTCTCGCTTGCCGATCTTGGCGTGGATTCGGCCGCTTTCAGCGCACACAAGATACATGGACCTAAAGGGGCCGGGTTCCTCTACTTGCGGTCTGGTGCGAACCGTTTCCCGTTTCCGAAACCGCTTGTGGGCGGCGGACAGGAACGCGGAGTCCGCCCTGGAACGCACAATGTTCCAGGAATCGTCGGGCTCGCAAAGGCAATGGAATTACTGCCCGATCAATGTGCGCTTGAAAAGATGCGGAGGTTGCGTGACGAGTTTGAGGCAGCCTCGCTTACAGCCATCCCTGGTAGTCGCGTAAACGGTGCCGGTGCGGAACGGTTGCCGAACACAACAAATCTTTTTGTTCCAGGCATGTCTTCGGAACTTCTTCTTTCAAACATGCCTCTTCTTTGTGCTAGTGCGGGATCAGCTTGCAATAGTGGAGTCGTAGATGGTTCGTACGTATTAAAGGCGATGGGACTCTCAGGCGAAGTGGCGGGATCTTCGATAAGACTTTCTTCTTCTTCGAATACAAAGCCGCGAGACTATGACAAGGCTCTGAAGCTCATTGTTGCGGCACGGCAAAAAGTATTGGAGGCTATGCAATGATTTCCGAGGCTGAAAGAAGACGAATAGAGGGTATTCTTTCTAGGCTTTCACGGTGTCCCACTAGTGATGGTCCGGCACCGCACAAAGATGTTTTTCTTTTAGCGTTACTATCTGTATTTCAGGAATCGCAGACGGGAGAGAATCAATTTCCGCTTGATGATCGCCTTGATAAGGCGTTTGAGAAGGCATGGAAAACATACATTCCCGACCAAGTTTACTCTGTTACCCGCATTGAATTGCCTTTTTGGTATTTGAAGAATGATGGCGTGTGGACAATTGTGCCTAAATCAGGATGCGAAGCCATTGTACAATCATTCTCCCGTGCTACGAGGCGAAGAATTGTTGATTGTATTGCATTTGGTAAACTTTCTGATGAGTTGTTCGCCATATTCAAGAACCAGGATGCGCGTTCTTGTCTACAGCAACTTGTTGAAGACCGCTTAAAAAGGCGAAAGACAGAAAGGACTATCATGCCCGATATGTATAACGAGAATAATCCGTTTGTTGCCTATCTTAACACCTTGCAGGGAATCGATGCCAACAATAAGGGATCGCTCGCCGAATCGCAGGCTCGAAACCCTCTCTTCAAGGAACTTCGAGTTCCGCACCCACTCGCTGCGGAGATCATCAACGAGTTGACAGGTGACGATGGCGGTCACGTCATCCTCACTGGGCATGCAGGCGACGGAAAATCGACGCTTGCATTGGAGATAATCCGGGCTTTGAGAGGGTTTCCCCCCGATGACCCGATCCCTGATGGCTTGAAGAAGCGCGAGGCCATTTCCTGGAGGGGAAGGACGATTTCGGTTGTCAAGGACTTGAGCGAATGTACAGAAGATGAACGCAAGGCACTTGTCGGCGACATGTTTCGACCAGAATCTACGGAGCGTTTTCTCATCGTCTCGAACACCGGCCCGATCCTCACACTGTTTCGAGGTAACCGTGATCGGACGGGTGAGGACGTGGCGGCTATCGAAGACCGATTGCTTGACGCGATGGATTCAAGCAAACGCCGCGAGTTCACATTCGGCTCCATCTCCTTTGTTGTACACAACCTCGCTCGCAAGGACAACCTCGACCTTGGAATGTCATTGCTTGAAAAGATGGTTTTGTCGTCGCAATGGGGCCGATGTCAGAGCTGTTCGGCGTCCGGGCGTTGCCCCCTGTTCGCGAACCGAAACCTCCTTCTGAAGTTCTTCCCGCTCGTCTCGCAGCGGATATGGATGCTCTACTTCCGTGCTTACGCATACGGTGAACGGTTCACGATGCGGCAGATGTCCGCACACTTCTCATTTCTCCTCACGGGCGGGGCGTCATGCCGTGAAATGGCCGCGCGCGTTGCCTCCGGTGCAGAGATTAGGCTTGAACGTCATCTTTTCACGAATCTCTTCTGGGGTGACGACGGCAAGAATGACATTCCTCAGGCGGTGCGCCAGCTCCACGTTGTGTCTGTGATGCGAGAGCAACATTTCGACGCTCGCTTTTCCCCCCGTGAGGAACGCCAGTTCTGGAACTTCGGAGGCGGCAACCCTCTTGCGACAACGGATGCCGCGCTCGCGGAACTGGAAACAAGGACTCGCGGAGGAAAGAAATCGTCGCTTTGTGGTTTGGATGCCGCCCTGATGCGGCGGCAATATCGGAGGTTGGTGTTCTTTCTCGGATCGCCGGTTCCCAATGGGAACGACGGTTTCCTTGAATTCCTCTCAGCGTTCTTGAACTCTCCGCGGCTGCTGGACGTCAAGGGATGGCGTGACAATCCTGCCAGCTTCAAGGCCAAAAGCTTGATCGTTCCGATCTACAACGTTCTGCAGGAAGAGTTTTCAGGGATGCGACCGCCGGAGGGAGCTGGCAAGGTGGGGACGCTTTTCATCACGCTGAACCGCCGTACATCCGAGATCCGACAGAGCGTCCAGCTGGTTCTTTCGAAATTTGAATTCCATGACAATCTTGAAATACGGCTTGTCGACGGGACGCCCATGCTCTGCGGTATCGGGAAACTGGATGGCATCCAACTCGATTTGCCGCTACCGTTCCTCGACTATATTACGGCGCAGAACAAGGGTGAACTGGGACGTGGACTCCAGCGCTCTTACCGTGACCGGATCGAAGACCTGAAGGCGCGGATACTGGCGGCAATCCATATGGGCGATGCGCAGGGCCTTGTCCTATTAAGGCGACGCACGGACGGAACTCTTTCTACCGTTTCCGTCAAACCGATTGATGACGCGAAAGCACTGGAGGTGGCCAATGATTAGTTTCCCCCCTGAAATTTACAAGCAAGAAAGTGCGGGAGATTCCAATCCCGCTATCCGTCTTTTTGGTCGTCGTTTTTCGGACGATCAGCAGACGATGGACACGTTGGCCGAGTTCCTTCTTGTCTGTGCGTCGGACAAGAAGATCTACAAAGACCCATTCTCTACGTTTTTCCCAGATGAAGAAACACTTCGCGACTGGCGCACGAAGTCGGCGGGCCTCTCCTACTTCCCGAAGGCACGACTGAATCTCAAGCTATTCGCATTTCTGGAATCGTCCCGACTTGACACTCGCCATCGTAGCCACCGTAATCATGCGGAACAGTTGTGGGAAAAACTCTCCGAAGGACTCGATCTCGAAACACCAGCGGAGAAAAACGCTTTTCTTAAAACATTGAGCGCTTTGTTCCTTGGATTCTGGGGCAATGGTGCAAGCCGAACTTGGTGTGCGCAGACCTTTCTCCCTTTTTGCCGAGAGTTGCTTTGTGGCGAGGAAATCTGGAATGCAACCAAGGCACGATCAGACGATCCTGCCGATTGGGATGAAGTGTTGGATAACTTCTCTGACTTTTTTGACGGGTCTAAGCATATCGTTCTTGCTAGAAGTGGCGAATCTCTCTACCTTCAAATCTGCAATGCACTGACGCAGACAAAAAATGAGGTGGTTGAAGAAATATTGTCACGTCCAGGTATTTCACTTTCAACGACAGAGGCCACGCCGTCGCTTTTGAAGGAAAATCTTACCAAGGCTCTTGCATCTTTCTTCGACGCAACACCGAAAGCCTTGTCGGACATTATCCGCTTTGTAGACACGTCAACAGACGAAAGAACCTGGAAGAAGTCGGATTATTCAGGCGAAAGACCTAGAAGCGTCTCTTGTGGATGGATTCCTTTGAAGAGTTGGACAGAAGGGTATCTTTTTGCGGTTGAAATGAATCGAATTCTCTCAGCCAACATAGGCATCATCGATAAACTAGAGTTGTTGGAGGTTGAATGTACATTACAGGTTCTGCGTTCACTCGCCTCACAGACATATCGTGAGACACTGACAACAGGTGGTTCTCCTGATGGGTCAGATTATCGAATCCTGCTCTGCGATACTGGAAGCAAAAAGAGGAAGCTGAAAGCGTATTCTGAACAGGCTCTATCAGAAATAAGTCGTGAAATCCAGCAGGTCGTTCGAAAGCCTGATGAGCTGGAGAAGGTGAGGGCGGACTCGGCTAACGATCAGAATCCAGCAAAAAAGTTCAAGAAGATTTACTCGGACGCGGACAAATACGCCTACAAGCTCTTTCGGAAACTCGGGAAAAGCATTGGTCTGATTGTACCTCCTCGGGGTGGGACGATGAAGTTCACACTCAACGAAAAGATTCTGCGTTGCATGGTGATTTCACTTGTGCCAGGACGCCGGATGACGCTTGAAACGTTCAAGGCGCAGATGAAGGCGCATCATGGTTTTGTGTTCGACATCAAGGGACTTGCCGATTCGCGCAACTGGGCTGGGCGGATCGACGAACTCGCTGGCGAGGAGTCGGGTGACGCCTGGCTTGAACGGATGCTTGAGGCTTCTGGAATGCTCGTCCACCTCTCTGACGCATGCTCGCTTGTCCGCAATCCATTTGCGCCCGAAGAAAGGATCGTACGATGAAAAATTTCTACGTTAGCACGCTCTCTGGTTGCATTCGGAGTCAATGCAAGTCGGCGGTGGACAATAGCCGGCTCCTGTTCATGGTCCCTGGCCTTACTGGTGCCGATACGACTCTTCTTCTGGCGGACTGTAGGGACATTGCGACCGAATACTCGCGTCAACTCGTATTCCGCATTGCGGACGAATGCCGGACGGCACCTGGCTGGACGCCTGGCGACGTTTCGGCGCTCGATGGCTGTTTCGCCGGTGGCAACCTTACTCAATACCGTAACGACGAGACGGACGGACGACTCGTCGTGTTGGTCGGCGTCGATCTCGCTGCAGATCGTGGGAGCCTCGCTGATTTCTACCGCCGTGGTGCCGACGCGCTCTTTGCGGAGACAATGGGCGGGACATTCCGGTTGTGGGTGTCTGAATGGCTCGGGACGTTCGGAATTGAGGCGTCGAAGGAGTGGGGAAAGGCGTGGGATTCGGTACTCGGCGTTCTTGCCGACGATGCGAGCTTGTCATACGTCTCGCGCCTGCTTGGGGCAGTTACGGTGGAAGAAGGAATCGGGTCCGAACAAGAGGCGATGGCGGCGCTGCTGCGGCGAATCGAGCCGAATTTGTCTGCTTTCGCAAAAAAGGCCAGGAAGCCGGGGCGACAGATGTTTCGCTATTACGTGAACGCGGCGACCACATTCTTCAACTACGGAACGTTTCTGGACGAATCCGCCAGGACGAAGGCGTTGAAGGCCATTGACGATTTCGAGAAAAAAGATCCGCCGCCAGCGTTGGACGAAACGCCTTTTGCCTCGCGGGAGGAGTTGCTTGCGGCACTGCGTGGTTATATTGAGAATCACAACACTGAACGGGTGGATGAATTGCGTCGCGCCGATTTCATTGCGATAAACGATCTGATCCTTAAGGCGAAACCTCCCAAGGACAAGTCTAAGAAGGTACCGAAGGACACGTTGCAGAAATTGTCCGGCTCTCCGCTTGAAGTCCTGTTGCTGGGCGCGTGGCGGGCGTTCGGCGAATTCGCCGTTCAGACGAAGGATGGCGATAATGCAGGCGCGATACCAGCGCGAATCGAGTTCATGGGCGTGCATTTCCGGCATGATGTGACGGAACAGGCACCGTCTGATGAAATCGAGGAGCTTTGCCGCGAACGTCTTCGCCGTCTCCTTGGTGGTCTCGACGAGATGCTGGGGCGCATACGGCTTCATCTTGACGCGGAGAATCCAGAGGCGGAAGTCGCGGTCGTGTCTAACCTCATTCCAACTGAAGGGTTGTCAGTTAAGCCCGCAAAGGCGTCGGAGCCATATTTTGAATTTCATGTCGAGGTGTCCGGCCCTGGAGGGATGCCCAAGATTCGCAGGCGTTTCGCACTCCGCTTGCCGGACATCCATCCGTATCGATTGGCCGATGACCTTCTTGGACTGGCCATGAATTCGATGGAGGCCAGATCGATCGAGGCCGGTCTCATTCCGGTTTTCCATCTGCCTTATTATCGGGAATTGCTCCTTTCCCGTGAAGGGGAGGAGACGAGCCGTGTACTTGATGCAGCTCTTCGTGCGCAGGAGGCTGACAAATTCCTCTCAAACGTCTTCACGCACGCCTGGCGCGCGGATGCGGCGGCAAAGCCGATGCGCGGGCTGCTCGATGACCTTTCCCGCAAATTCCGTGAGTTCCTTCATGACTGCCGTGAGAAGGGCCTCCATGCAGTTGTCGGGCAAGAGGCTACGGTCCCATTCGTAAAGGCCTACCAAGATGCGGTCGAGGCGTTCGCATACGGGGGAGAGGGAACGCCTGCCGGGGCAACCGATGCGCGTGAGGTGGGGGCCATGCTCATGCGCGCGTTTCTGTTTGTCGATGGCGAGAGGGACGGTGCGGACATAGACACGTGGGGCGTTGAGAAATACGAGGGATCCGCCCTCGTGACAATTCTGCATCCGGCCCTCGTCGAGATGCTGCAGGCGCAGTGGGTCTTTCTTCTTGACGCGTTTGCAAAGTCCGTTGAGACTGAATTCACGCAAGAGAACGGCGCAAGAACATTCAAGGATCGCGTTTGGACGGCCTTTGCGGATCTGGCGGCGGTCAAAGCGCCGCTCGTCGGTCTCCCGGTTACGGGGTCTGGCAAGTTCGTCGTGACCGATCCGGGCACGGCGCTTGTGTTCCGGATCGGTTCGTTGCCGCCTGGAGTTGAACTGGCGGCGACAAGATTCCTGACTCGCTACAATCAGGTCGAGGACGACGAGATTGCGGATGAAGATTTGGTGCGCGAAACGAGCGAGTCTCGTCTCCTTTGTCGGACACTCTGCGATTTCTTCCGACTTCACGCTGGAGCGAAAGACGGATTGACCCTGGTTGTCTATCGTAACGAAGACATCCAACCCGTTCTGGCCGGAATCGACGCCTATGTCCGGTTCCTCGAACGCGAGATTCCGCCCGAAAGCCGAGTGGAGCGCTACTCGATCCGGCTGACAGTGTTCTCGGAGTCGTCCGACACGAGCGTTGTGGCGCAATGGCTCTCCGCATGGCAGGACTACATTGAATCGAAGGATGATGTGTCGGGGTCATACGCGGACTGCGACTTCTCGGTGTCGCATCGGCTCGTCGGGCAGGGCACCGAAGGAGTCCTGCAGCTCGCGAAGACGATCCGATCCGACGTGGACGCGGACGTGTTTGTCCTTTACGATTTCATCCGTCCCGACAACCAGGGCTGCGTGTTCGAGAAGGCGGATCCCTATGTGACGACGAACAACTCCATCAAGTTTCCGATTCTTGAACAATCTCAGTGCGCCAGCACAAAGCCGAACGAGCGTTTCCGGCGTTCGCAGATCGTCAGCAATCGTCAGTTCAAGGTTGCAGACGCGCACGCGAACCTCTCTGCCCGCGTGAAAGACCCCGGCGTACACGCCGGTGATCGGCACATCATCCTGGCGACCGGCGACTATACGCCGTGGCGTGATGTCGTGGATGCTGCGCATGAGACTGCCGAATGGGTCGTGGCGGTCGATCCGCTTGTCGACCGGGCGCTAGTCGCCCAATCCGACGAGCGGAACAGTGTGCTCAAGCGCGAACTCATCGGATTTGGCTCTGGCGTTGGGCAACATGGCGAGAGCAACTACACCATTTCCACACAGCAGTATCGGCTTGGCGAACTGAAGGACCGACTACGCTCTGCCATGCGCGGCGTGTTCCCGTATGGATCGCCCGACCGCGACGCGCGAATTGCGCAGACGCTGCTCGACGAGGCGAAGGAACTCTCCGGGCTCTCGCTCGTTCGTGCCATTGGACCAGGGGAATACGTGCGAGACTTCCTTGCATACGGCATTCTGCATCGGATAATTCCGCTCGACCCGACGGCGCATCTGTGTGACAGACTGTTCTCCATAGATGCCTATCGACATTGGTTCGACTTAGCGGCAGATGACAATCGCCATCCCGATCTTTTGTGGCTTCGCGCCGACATTGTCGAGAACAAATTGCATTTGCGAGCCAGCCTGATCGAGTGCAAAATGGGTAAGTCCCAGAACATGGTCGGGCATCTTGAAAAGGCCAAGACGCAGATCGAGAACGGTCTTCGTGTGTTGCGGCCGCTTTTTGCGCCTTCGGGAGGCAGCGTCGCTACTCCGCGCCCAGACCAACGTTATTGGCACCTGCAACTTCATCGCATGATTGCCAGCGCAGCTCCTTCATCCGAGGACAAATCTTCTTTCCTGTCGGCGATGGAGAATCTCGCCGACGGGAAGTTCGAGATCGAATGGGACGCCGGCGTCTATACATTTGTGACGGACGAGACGCGTGGCCCCGCGCTTGAACAGATTGAGATTCTGACGGTCGCTCCTGACAAGGATGGCGAAACCATGGAGGTTCCGGTGTTCCAGTCGGGGTATGCTTTCATCGATGCTGTTTGCCAGCCAGGCGCGAAGGCGAAACTCGCCTGGAAGGGTGCCGTCAACTTGTCCGATGGGGTCGCCGCGACGGAGTATGGCATCCGTGAAGATATCCTCATTGATGAAGATGACGAGGCAGACGACGAGGACGACGCTGAACGACAGGACTTCGATGTCAACGATGATGATGAGGAGGTCCCGACAACGAAACCGACAGAGGAGGAATCTGTTGTTGCCGTGCCGTCTGTTGTAACAGAACTGCAGAAGGCTGAACAGTCGCCCTCGGTTCAGGCGGCGGAACAAGAGCAAACCCAGCCGGCGGTAGAAGTTCAGTCTGTTTCGCCGAGCGATTCGTCTCCGGTTCTTGCCACAGTACCTCATACTATTCCCGACCGGATACTTCTCGGAAAGACCAAGGCAGGCAAGGAGGTGTTTTGGGAGTTCGGACACCCAAAACTCAACAACCGGCATTTCCTTATCTTCGGTAATTCAGGGATGGGAAAGACCTATGCGATCCAGGCAATTCTGGCGGAACTTGCCCGCAAGGGCCAGAACAGTTTAATCGCGGATTACACAAATGGTTTTCTCAACAAGCAGCTTCAGGAAAACTTCCTCAACGCCGTAAATCCGCTTCAGTATATCGTCAAGAAAACGGGACTTCCCATCAACCCATTCCGCAAAGGGACAGACGACGATGGGTGCGGAGGAACGTTGGAGGAATCAGAGTGGGATGTCGCCACTCGTGTCACGTCTATTTTCAATTCTGTGTATAATCTGGGAGACCAGCAACAGAGCGTCCTTATTGACGCCATCCAGACAGGCATGACGGCCAAGCCAGATTTCGGCATGGTAGATCTCATTCCTGCATTGGAAGCGTTCATAGACGATGGCATCCATCAACAGGCTTCTCTCAAGTCAGTGATCAGCAAGCTCAAGCCTTTTGTGGCAGCCAAGCTTTTCAAGGACGGTTCGACAATAGGTTGGGATGAAATATTCGCTGACAAGGAACGCTTGTGTCAGGTGTTCCAGATGACAATGCTCGACAGAACGACCTATCTGCTGCTCACAGAGTTTGTTCTCTGGGATTTGTATTCTACGGCTCGGACAGCTTGGGGTGAGAAGACGCCTCATGTCATTGTCCTGGACGAAGTCCAGAATCTTGACCAGGGGCTTGATTCTCCCCTTGGGAAGTTTCTTACCGAGGGACGCAAGTTTGGTCTCTGCCTTATTGCGGCTACCCAGACGTTGAGCAACTTGAAGGATGACGAGAAGGCGCGTCTCTTCCAGTCTGCGCATAAACTTTTTTTCAAGCCTGCGGATTCCGAGCTGAAAAGATACAGCGAACTTGTCAAATCTGCTGCACAATCTGGAACGGCCGAAGAATGGAAGTCTCGACTTTCTGCGCTCTCCAAGGGCCAATGCATCTCCATTGGCCCGGCTGCTGAAGGTGACTCTTTCAAAGTGCGGGTGTTTACGATTGATGTCACGTCTCTTGAAGACCGGGGGGTCTAATCAATGGCAAAGAAGACGCAAAAGGCAGAACGGCTTGCCAAGAATTTTCACAGGACATTTATCCCCGAACGGCGGTATTTGGGTGCGCTGCTCAAGTACGCGGCGGATGGCGGCGCATACGAAATCCAGAAAATAGCCGACGCGACCGGAATCCCGACAGGCGCTTCAAGTGGCAAGTCGATACCGACGGCGGATTATTGTCGGGGGATGGGGCTCGTGTCGCTCGTGAAGGCGGCTTCCAAGGACGCCGATCCTACCCTAGCCCTTACGCCGTTTGGCCGCACCGTGTTTCTGGAGGACAAGTTCTTCAAGGAGCCGTTCACGCAGTGGCTCGCGCATTTTCGTCTCTGCAACGAGTGGCGAGGAGCAGATACGTGGTTCTACCTTTTCTGTGAAAGTACGCCGGTATTTGGAAATCGGGCTGGTGCCGAAGACGTGTTGAAATGGCTTTCTCCGCTAATTGGTGGCAAGGATCCTGAAACGGCAGTTTCGCCGACAATCCGCATGTATGCTGACGAAGCGTCTTTTGCGGATTGCGGGGCCATCGTCCGCGAAAAGGAGAATCTCATTCGGGCCGTCGCGCCAATACGGCCAGAGTTCGCAGTTGGCTATGCCGCGTGGTTGGCGGAGTGCATGGAGTTGGTTGGACGCGGCGAAGGTCAGGTTTCAAGTGACGAGCTGGAGACGCAGGCGGGTTTTGCGCGCATTTCGGGCTGGTCCCCATCGGATGTGCAACAAGTCCTCGAACTGCTTGAACGCAAGCGTCTCGTTGAGGTTGATCGTCACATGCACCCCTGGCTCGTCCGCTTCCTTTATCCATCCGCTACTCTTTGGACCCGTCTTTACGAGGAGTTTCTCTGATGAACGGCAAACTCTGCGATCTCGTTCGTTTTGAAATCGACCGTTTGTTCAATGGCGCGGTCGATGTGGACTGGCTGCAGAGCGACGAGGCGAAGGCTTCGCGGGCGGCGTCGGCTTTCGTGTTTCACGGTCCGGGGACACATGGCGTGGCGAGTTCGGTGGCGGAGGGAACCGGCCATCGTCTGATCGACACCGCCACGTTTGCTGCGGGTGTGGCCGCCGATCTGGCCAATCCAGGTTCTCGGCCATTTACCCTCGCCATAGCGAGTTATGGAAGCGGCAAGTCGCATCTTGCGGTTACTCTTGCTGAGCTGTTTTCTGAGCCGACTGGCACAACTGCGAAGAGCGTCCTCCATAACATCGCGAAGGCTGATGCCGCAATCTCAGGTCAGGTCGAAGCGGCATTGCGGGAAATCGGGGGACCTGTTCTCGTCCTTACCGTCAATGGCATGAACAACGCCGATCTGGCGTCGGTTCTCCTTTCGCAACTCAAGGAACGCATCGCGGCTGACGGACATTCCGTTGAGCCGTTGGAATCGCTTCGCCAGAGATTCAATATCGCGGCAAACATGCTTGGCAACATCTCGCCGGAGCTGTCAGCTGCATTCGTGAAGGACGCGGGTGTTTCGTCGGTCGAGGAATGCCGGGAACGTCTTCTCGCCTTTGACGAAACGCTCTATGACCGGGCACAGATGTTTTTCCGGACGATCGGGATGCCGATCAAGACGATTGGCGACGAGACGGTCAAGGATGTGCTCGGAAAGGTCGCTGAGGCGTACATCGGGCAGGGGAAGCCGTATGCCCGGCTGCTGATTCTATTCGACGAGTTCGGGCACTATTTGGAATTCGCCGCGAACAAACCGCAGGTGGCAGGCGACGGAGCGTTGCAGCATCTTTTCGAGGGAGTACAGGCCCATTCGGAAAGCATGGTGTTCGTTGGGTTCATTCAGTTTGAGCTGAAAGCCTATCTGCAACGCCTTGGCAGCATGATGCGCAACGAGGCGAACCGCTATGTGACGCGCTATGACGCGGCAGAGAAATATTACTTGTCCAGCAACCTTGAGACGCTTGTCGCGAGTCTTCTGGTCAAGGTGCAGACGCCATGTCTGGATGTTGATGAGACGGCGGCTTCCCAGAGGCGTATTCTTGGCTGGTATGAATCGGCGAGGAATGCATCTTCATGGGCGGATCCCGGATCCTTTTCCAAGATTGCCGCTGGATGCTGGCCTCTGTCCCCGGAAGCCATGTGGGTACTCTACTACCTTTCGTCAAGCGGAAGGTTCCTGCAGCAACGGTCGGCCTTGTCCTTGCTGAAAGCAGCACTTGAGGCTCACGCGGAGGACATGCTCGCCGGAGATTGTCCTTCGCTGCCACCGGTTGCTCTCTGGACTGAGGAACTCCACAGCGAGTTTCTTGAAATGGAGAACGAAGTCGGGGCATCTTCAACGGTCGTTCAGTCGTACGATGCCGTGTTGGAGCGGAACGGGCAGCACCTTTCCGATGTGCAGAAGGCAATTCTACGTGCGATTGTCCTGATTGAACAAACCAAGCTTCGGGCGACAAGCCGCGATGACATGGCTTTTGCCGTCGCCACATTTGCGGGGTTGGATCAATATGAAGTCTCCGATTGTCTTGCCGACCTGGAGAATGACAAGAATGTCGTGGCTTGGGATGAATCGTTCCGTCGGTTCGAGATCTTGACCGATACCGCATCAAAGGCACAGTTCCGGCTTTTCCTGAGGAAGAAGACGGAGGACTACGGCGAGGACCGAAGGTGCAAGCTTTTCGTTGGGCGCGCCCCGAACATGGCGTTGATTAATGATTCTCTTGGGTGCGTGTTTGCAGAAGATCGGAAGATAAATACTCGGGAATGGGATTTCGAGCCCCGATTCACGACTTGGGCCTTGTTTCGACTTTCAGTCTCAAACCTTGCTGCCGAACTGCGTGAACGCTGCAGATTTCAGTCGATTTCAGAAAAACGCGGATTTGTCGTGTATTGCTTCGTTCCCGAAAACGAAGTAGAGAGCAGCGTCCTTGACGAGGCGCAGAGGATGCTTCGCGCGCAATGTTCAAAGTTGCCGTTCTTGCTGGTTCTGCTTTTTGACAAAGACCATCGCATTTCCAATCCGCTTGTACAGCTTGATCTTCTTGAAACGCTGGGGACTCGCGAGAAGGAGCAGTTTGACCGGCTTGTTCCTACGCAGCAGCGTGGGCAGACGGAACTTCTTGATCAGGCTCTTCGAGAGGCATTGATGGAGCGGCGTGTATTGGCAGGTGTTTCGCTTGAATCTGCGCCGCGACGGTTGCGTGCGTTAGGCGATGCTATTTTTGAAAAGCACTATTCAAAGGTTGTGCCTTTCCCGTTCGATGGATTTACGACGAAGGGCGGTGCCTCTCAAGCAATGCGGGACTGCGCCGATTTCACGCGTTCTCTATTCCTCTCCGATTTCAGTTTCGACACGACACAGGCAATGGGAGTCCAGAAGCGAAATCGCGCCCAGACGGTCCTTCGCGATGCATGGGCTGTTTTTTCTCCAGATGGATCCGTGTCGTTTCGTCGCGCGACCACGTCCGTGAAGTCGCTGATGGAGGAATGGAATCGGGCCTTGTTGTCCGATGATGGTTTGTCTGCGGCAGCAGCTCTTGAACGAGCCTGTGATGCTCCATACGGCGCAAACATCGCCTCGGCAGGGTTGCTTCTATCGGTGTTTTTCCGCGCCCATGCCAACGTGAAAGACATTCAGCCAATGAATGACGGCGAAGCCGTCGAAATTGATGCTCTTGCTACGCTGTTCCCTGATCGTGTGGCGCTTGATCCGGCGGATTTTCGCGGCGTTCGCTTCGTCAGGGCTGTTTCCGGTGATGATTCGCCATGGACAGGCCTCGTTGAGGAATGGGGCGATTGCATTTCCTTCCGTGAAAAGTCGGCATTTCAAGACCGTATCGACAAGATGCGAACTACGCATCCGACGATCCCTCCGCCTTTGCGGGTAAAGGTCCAGGGCATTGAACGCGACATTGCGGCCGCAGTGCAACAGATTAGAGCCGTGGATGAAAAGGAATGTGAACATCTTGAGCGTGTCATGTCGGCGACGAAACGCGGCGACGCTTACCAGTTGGCATTTGGCCTCTCTTTACTGGCTGATGACCTGAAACAGAAGATGAGCCAGTCGCATCTATGGGACAAGGCACAGGATATAGATCCGCTTGAGACTGAAATCCGGGATGGCCGCCAACGGGTTGCACAGTTCTTCCCAGTGTGGCTTCAGTCATTCAACCCCAGGGGCGATGGTCCAGACGCGATTGCGGAGTATAGAAGAACGGCAAGCGAACGGATGGGGCGCAATCTTCGCAACTTAGGTCTCTCTAGCGAGGAGGAACAGCTCAAGAAACGTGTCGAGCGAGTTCTTAAGCACCTTAACGCCATTTCTGACGCACGGGCGCGCAAGCGCGAGGCCGAGGTTTGGGGCGAAACGCATGCTGTTGTCCCGGACAACACGCCGTGCGCGCAACTTGAGGTGTGGAAGACCGAATGCGAGCAGCACCGGAAAGTACTTCAGAGCAGTTCTGCCACCACGGTTATGGTGATCGGATTTGTAAGCGCGGGACTTATGAGCCTGCCGCAGGCGATATCCGTTATCTTTGGCGCGAATATTGGGACGACCATGACAGCACAGCTGATGGCATTTAAAATCAGCAATTACATTTATCCCATCATATTTATCGGATTTATGCTTCAGTTTTTAGGAAAAAAGGAAAAAGTAAAAAATATCGGAATGGTCATTTTGTCATTTGGATTGCTCTTTGAAGGAATTGAGATCATGGGAAGTGTTATGAAACCGCTGGCAAATAGTCCGATCTTTGTGGATATGATGGTTCAGGTAAAACATATTCCGGTGCTTGGCGTGATCTTGGGCGCCGTGATGACGCTGGTTGTGCAGAGCAGCTCGGCGACGATCGCGGTCCTTCAAAACTTCGCATCGCAGCCAATGCCGGATGGCGTGACAAGTGTAATAGGACTCACCGGAGCGATTCCAATCCTGCTTGGCGACAACATCGGAACGACTATTACGGCTCTGTTAGCTTCGATCGGACAGTCGAAAAACGCCAAAAGGACGGCGATCGCGCATAGTATATTTAATATAAGCGGAAGTATTGTTTTTGTATTTATCATTCCGTTATTTGCTAAATTTGTACAGTTTATATCGCCCAAAGGAAATGAAGTGGATGTCATTTCAAGACAGATTGCCAATGCGCATACCACGTTTAATGTAGTCTGTACATTAGTATGGTTGCCATTGATTCCATTGATGGTGACGATCGTAACAACGATCGTACGGTTGTTTGGCTGCCACTTATCCCGGTTATGGTGAAAATTGTCACTACAATCATTCGCGGAAAGGATAAGACTGTAGTGATGGACCAGGCACCGCAGTATCTCGACGACAAAATGATCGGCAAACCGCTGCCGGCGATGTATCTTGTGTCGGAGGAAATGAAACGTTTGGCAAATTACAGCGAGATGATGGTAAGTGCATTGAAAGACAGCATCA
>OIWU01002294.1_pt1 | contig 16484 bp, 10 predicted proteins | sample 1587711 | NCBI WGS metagenome assembly OIWU01 (sample SAMEA3888909, study PRJEB22519) | human gut metagenome | biome: human gut; feature: human-associated habitat; material: faeces | place: Denmark | collected 2010 | reverse complement strand
GATAGATTTCCGGAGTCTTGGAAATCAGCAGCTCCACCAGTTTCGGCAGCTTCTTGGGCATCGGAGGTGGAGCAGGATAATCCTCCTCTTCGGAACTTTGAACATTGAGCTTTGAACCCGCCAGGCGTTCCGGGGATTTGCAATTAGGTATTTGCCCCATAAAGTCCCCCGCCAGGCGTTCCGGGGATTTGCAATCCCCGGCAAGCAAGCTCTTAGCAGCCTGTTCCGCCAAGGCATTCACCCGAATCACATCCCTCGAAAAAGGCTTGGAGCTGTCTCCATATTTCGCATAGAAATCATGAATCAGCTGATGGCAGTCATTCTCCTGATAATAGCTCGGCATCCTCTTCGCCACCACCTTCATCAGTTCCTCCTCACTCATCACACGAGAAGCACCGGCACTCATAATGGCGAGCAGAGAGGAATGCCTGGACCCCACGGTATCAATATTCATCCCCTTCAGTCCTGCGGATTCCTGGAAGAGGTCGAAGGCTATGAGATTCTTGGCATCAACTTGCCCTGCTTCTTGGGCTGCCAGTCCGCCAGCTTTCTGAGCATTTCCAGTATGGCTGATATAATCATCATCAGCACGATGGCTATTACCAAGTTGGGCAGGCTGAATAGCAGCGCCAGAAGGAACAGCAGAATGGCTGTCAGTGCCCTGAAATCGATTGTCTTGAACATTTGAATCTGTATTTTGAATTTGAAATATTGTATTAGGAGTCCCCTTTCCATCAATAGTAAGCCCACGCTTCAAGAAAGCCTCTCTGCGAGCCTTAATCTCCTCATCCGGCAGCACCCCATACCACTCCTTGGAGCGGTAAATCTCCGAGTCCTTATCCGTGATAAAGATGATTCTCTCCGGCGTGATGCAGCTCTTATCGTATGGAATCCCAGCCGCCTCGCAATACGCCTTCTGCGTCTCCTCTATCGTCATACCCATCGGCATTCTGATATCGATATGCAGCTTCTTTCTAGCCGAATACTCCAGATGCAGCAGCTTCCCCTTCCATATCGTGTTGCTGCAGTTCAGCTCACGAGCCTTCTCCAATGCAGCATCCACATAATCCACATCATCCACATCAATGGTAGTCTGAAAGAGAAAGCTCTCTGGGTCCGCATCCTCACCAGAACGGTGGTTATTCCTGAATCTGTAGTAGTGAATGGCACGGATAGGCAGCTGCTTCTTCAGCCCCTCTCTAGCCTTCTTCACCGCCTTTTCATCACCAGCATCTACGCCGGGAATCGCCTTCTCCCCACGTATCTGCGCAATCACACCCTTCAGCCACGGCTGTGCTATCAGGTTGTCATAGACATACAGGGGCTGGGAAGAGTTGAGTCTTCCCATATTGCCCTTGCGTGCCGGATTCAGAGCCATTACTTGTACTGTTCCCATGCTATATTCTCCTTGAAATGTTTAGCTTTGCCCTTCATTTCCATCATCTCTTTGTAGAGATATTTCAGAATATCCGACTTGTTCATCTCCTTCGGAAAAGAGAAGGAAACGAACACACGCTGCGGAGAGGTACGGAGGGCACCATGCGAGGTATGGATAATCTCCGTATATAGCTTCCCGCCCGACTGTGCGTAAGGCTTGAAGTCGAGCTTGTCGCCGCATTCGCCACCGCTGCAGATCATTCTGCCCGGAATCACCTTGGACACCTCGCAGATGGTCTCCGCATCGTTCCAGGGAGCCTTACGGATAGCTACGTTACCACACTCGTCAGTAATGATACTGGCATCTACCTTCTGGGCGTTCAAAAGCGCCTGTACAGCAGCCTCTGCGGCTGCAGAAAAACTTTTCTTGCTCATATATATTGAAGTTTTAGAAAGATATGTTGTTAATTAGAAATACTCTCCATTCATACTCCGGATGCTTGAAAACATACGGCTTCATATTGTTCTTATCCATATTCATATATGTATTATCACGTTGGAGCTGCGACCATCCGCTAAATTCCGTACCAGGAAATGGTACCGGTTTTCCAAATACAGAAAAGCCCCGCAACCAGACTTTATCATCTGATTGCGAGGCAAAGGTACGGCGAAATCCGATACTGACCAAGCAAATAACCCTGCGGTTATTTCGAGGGTTATAAAGTTATAACGAGGGTTATTTCTGAGCCGTTTTCAGGCAATTTTTTCGTCGATTCCCAACAGATTTCTGAAGCAAACCACCACATGGGTCATCGCAATATAAGGTTCTTTCTTCACATTTCCCATCGGAGCATATCCCCATTTATCGAATGGTTTCATATAACAATCCGAGTTACTGATCTGCTTCAGATCACCCTGCGTCAGCTTCACTCTGAATGCTCCCGGGTGAATCGTATCTATCCAGTTACAGAAACCCTTGTAGTCATTCTCTCCTATTAAATGCAAATCTACGGCTACTCTGAACACGGCAATCCAGTGGCGCTGAATCTTGAATATGTACTTGCCAGATTCATCTACAGACTCCATCAGCTGGTCGATGGCATAAGCAAACTCCTGCTCAGATATACGCTTGGGGTTCAATTCGCCATTCTTGGCTTTCATATACTTACCAAACTCATCTATGTCCTGAGCATGTGCCACCACACGTTCTATCTGCTCTTCTAAATCAAGATGATGCTTGCGGCTGCATTCCATCAGTAAATGTTTGCAGAACATCGCCTCTTTGTATTCATGGGTATCATTCATTACATCAACGATCAGGTTAACCATACCTATGGCACCTTTTTGATAGCCCGGCTGGTTGACAAAGTTCTTGGCTCCCTCATCATCAGGAGCCCAGTGATTGCTTTTTGGTTTTTGTTCTTCTTCTTTCATATTATTACGGTTTTTAAGTATATGCAAAAGCCCCGCCTAGCGAGAGCGTTTTACTCTGCTAGGCGGGGCTTGCGTTCCTTATTGTTATGTTGTTATTTTTTCGGGAAAGACTATTATAAAAGCCCTGCCGGCTTTCACAAGCTGGCAGGGATAATTATAAGTAAATGATGTTATATGAAGGAGGCATATTCACATACACCTGCTATCAAAAGGCTCTAATCCATCAAATATCTTTTGTGCAGCTATTCGCTATTCTGATTTCACTTAGAAAATCATCTTATAGTCCTTACTGCTACCATCTGTCAATTCTATGTGTATGATTTGAATGCCTGTGGCTATGCTCGCCTTTAAACACCTTGAACCATTTCCCTGTACCCTGCTGATGATTCTGCCATTCAGGTCTATGACCTTGACACTCTTGAGCAGACCGCCGGCAGATTGCACGAGGACAGAAGAACCTTCCTGAACAATACTGATGCGCTGATCAGTATCGACAGATGTCACATCTGTACTTCCATAACGGCTTCTGATAACAAATCTGCCTAACGAGGTCTCGGCATCCGCAATAATGAGAGGAGAATCGAGTGAATAATCGGCACCCGAAAGCATATCATGGAGAACATATCCGCTCATATCAACACCCTGAACAGGTTTTACCTCGATACGGATGCTATCCTTTTGCGACAGATAGATTCCTAAAGGTGTATCTCCAGTCATCGGAAGGATATCGTAAGCCTGACTCTGCTGAATACCAAATACCTTCAAAGGTGACTTCACTTCACTATCCAGAAGAGTTGGAACCCATACAGAGTTCTTGAAAGAAGAACCGTCAGAAACATCATAAGCAGTTTCTGAATTCTCCATCACCAGCATAGCTGCTGATTTGCTTCGCGTCTTCAGGCTTTCCACACACACTTTCAGTCCCTTGGCTTCAGCAGGTTTACTTTCCTCAGTAGCCTTCTTGCTTCCACCAATCATTTCTGGGGTGAGCAGCAGGGTGATTTGCGTACTCGCCTCATCATTTGTGGTAACATAGAATGCCTGCATTGGGGCGATGGTGGTGGCGTTGCCCGTAGAAGCGACCTTGCTTACAGTTTGCTCTTCCATATCTCCTAATTCATTCTCTACTTCCACCTTCACACTGCTCACGTTCTCATTCACCTCCAGGAACTTCTTGATATTCAGTCGGCTCATGAATGGGTTACCCAGCACGAAGGTCTGCGTAGGAATATCCGATTTCAGCGTAATCTGATACTCGCTCTGCCCCACGAACACCGTGCGGTTCTCCGTCACTTCCTTGCCTTCCGACAGATACTTATATTCCATCGTCAAGTCGCCCTCCTGCGGAGAATCCGGTTCGTAGATGAAGCGGTTTATCTTATCTGCATCTTTCGTCACTGTTTCACTAGCCACTTTCTCCTGATCGTAATCCACGAAGTAACTATATTCTTTATGCGCCTTAGGCAGGCGGATACTGAACTTATTGGTAGCCGGCAGATTGCCGTTGTCTATCCACATAGAGAAGCCTTCACCCATGCCGTAAGGCTTAGCCACGGCATTGAAGTTGTGCGACCAGGTGGCCTCTTTCACGGCGAGCGTTTTATCATCCGTCAAAACCGGATTTCCCTTGCTGTCTAGCGAATAAATCTTACCCGGATGCGCAGCCGCCCAGAGGCGCTGGTAGATGCTCGGGTTGAAGCGCTGTTCCTTCCAGTTTTCTTCGTTCAGATCCTCGAAGTAGTTCGCCTTCGTGGTGTCGGCAGGCATGAACATATCGCCCGTGTACATCTGCTTGAGTGGTGCACTCAGCAGATAGTAATGGTTCGGCTTCTGCTCCAGTTCTACCCACGCCTTGCGATAGTTGAGCGATGGCACGTTATCCACCGCCGAACGGGGTTCGAAGAAGATGTCCTTGCAGCAGTAGTCGGCTGGCTTCACTGGCGTGCCCAGCATTGGGAAGTTATCAGCATCCGACGAGATGATGGCGTTGGTGCAGCAGTAAGGCGAACCGTCGCTCCAGTTGTCCCATTTGTTCCATTCATTGGTAGATGCACTCGGAAGCCATCGGGTCTGTAATGGATGAACCTGATATACTACAGAAGAGAGTGGCGTCCAGCTGCCGTCGAAGAAGGTGAGCTGATATTCGCCCGGCTTCTTGGTGGTGTAGGTATATTGGATATTGTTCTTGGTGTCTGATGTAGAATGCAGAGACACGATGCCATTATCTCCCGCATTCTTATCACCGAAGTAAAGATGATAATCTACTCCGGTCAATCCGGTAGCAGTTACGACAATCTTATCTCCTACGCATACATTGTTGACAACGATATCGTCTACACCATCTACGCACGAGTTGTTGTCCTTACAGTCAGGAATACCATCATTATCAATATCACCACGTGTCACGAGTCCGTAGAATTTCTGCACATCCAATGCGCCTACAATTTTGCCTAAAGTAAATCGCACCTCGTCATACGCTTTCTTTGGCTGAAGGAAGAGGATATTCTTATCGCCATAACCCGCTACTTTAGCGGAAATCACCTTCCAGTCGGTAAATTTATCTCCCGTAGAATTACCGTCTTTGAAGGTTTCTACCGTTAGCCAGTCTATTACATCTACGGCTGCCAGGAAAGTCTTGTTGTCAATGACAATTCCCAACTGATGATGATAGTCGAGTGTTCTACCCATCTTTACGGCGAATGTTTGACCAACTCCCAGACTTACCGTATTGGCAACCGCCATATAGGTATTCAAGTCATCATCCACCAGATAACCTAAGTTATCATCTACAGTAGCCACACTCACCGCTCCGCCAAATTTGGTTTCATTAGCATTGATGGTAGTATGTGAATGATTATGCGACATCACCATACTGCTACATGCAAGTGGCGAAGAACAGTCATCGGCAGCCTCCTCGATAAAGGCATAGTAGATACGGAGTTTAGAAACGCCCAGATTGACTGCACCCGAATACCAGAGTTGGAACTCGTCCATCTGGGTTGGCTTTCCATTCTTGTCGATGGAAGGCACCTCGATGGAATATCTCACTTTCTGCACTTTCTCAGAACCTATCAGGTCGGCACTGATGGCATTGTTCTCGTCTATCAGATGGCGATATATTTCCTCGCCGTTATGATAGCATCTTATATGCAAGAACTCCAGTGCATGCAGGTTCAGCACCGTTCCCGTGGCTTCTACCACGAATCCGATGCGCTTGGGCTTCGCTCTCTTCTCGGCTTCCGGCTCTGATTCACCTTCGTGTCGGCCGGTAGCATCATATATCAGACCATTCTCCTCTATTCTTTTGATACCGATGATGCCCAGGTTGTTGCCCAGGTTGAGACCGCTGATGTATTCTGCATACGAAGTATCATCCTTGTTGAGAATATTCTGAGGATTTTGGAGGTCGGAAATGGAAATCAGCGAACCTGAGGTAGCGTGCTTGTCGGTGGAGAGAGCATAGACGGCTTTTTCAGTATCGTTGATAAGCGGTTTGCCGCACAGCGTTTCACCCTTTCCGAATCCACCTACGGTAATGGTGGTTTCATCATAACATCCGTCCTGAGCCGTAGCCTTGAAGGTATATTTGCCCGGCAGCATGCCGGTTACATGGCCATCGGCAGTCACCTTCACGGGAGTGGTGTTCAGGATGTCGTTGCCATTCAAATCCCAGGCACCCACCAGCTTCCATGTTACGCTCACCTTGGGGTTGGAGCGAAGGTTGAAGGAAGTCTGCGATGGGCAGACATTGCTGCTGATGGTAGGGTTGATGGGACACCGGTGGGATACATCTGGAGCCATTCTTACGAATCCGTAATGGATACCCATGGCGCCCACGTTGACTCCGAGCACCGTGAGGAATCTGATTTCGCATCCCGAAAACGGCACCTTTGCCTTGATGCTCACCGTTCCGTCGCCAATCTGCACCAGCGAGAGGTGGAGCACCTGGGCAGAAATCGTTTCTTCCTGCACCTTGTTTCCCTTGTGGTCGAAGAGCAGCACGTTGACCCATGTTCCTGCATTGAGGCTCAGCAGGGCATCCATCTTGTATTTGAAGCCAGCCTCCATGCCAGCCTCGAATGCTTCGCCTTGCGGGTTCTTGTCGTTCTGCATCATAAACTTGGCTCCGCCCTGGTAACCTATGTCAAGAAGAGGGACGATGGTGGCGAAATTGTCCAGATTATTATCTGTCATCTTCTTTATATCATTGTCAAGGAAAGGCAGGGGGATGCCGAGGATAACAGGGCGCCAGCCTTTCATCTCTTTGAGCGCCACCTGCTTGTCGTCTTTGAAATATTCGTTGTATTTTTTGATGCCTCCATCGGTGATGGTAAACTCCGTAGATTCGCCCACGAAGGCATATTTGATTTTCAGAATATTCGCCACTTCTGCCTGAATGCCGCCCGAGCAGTCGAGAGTGATTTCATCGAAGAGCCAGTCGCTTTCTGCCGTCAGCATGGCGCAGATGTTGTCGGAACCCGGTATCTGGAGCAGCTTCAGCGTTACTCCCGAGCCGTTTTGTCCTTCTCTCACCGCCTTTACGCCCTGCAGCTTGCCGTCGCGATAGAATCCGATGGAGAAAGCCTTGATTACATCGAGGCTGAGCACGCTGCTGCCCGAACCTGCTACGATGGTATAGCCTGCCACCGTGCCCTTGGAGTAGTAATTGTCCATATCTCTTACGCTCACAATCGGGTCAACGGTTACACCTGCTCTTACCACTGAGTTTACCTGTGCATAGTTGTCGAGTGAATCGTCGGTAAGGGCGCCCATATCCTTTGCCCAGCTGCCTACGCCTACCACGCCAATCAATTTGTTAATGGTGCACGATTCGCCTGTAAGGGCACGGCGGTTGCGCAGCTCACGGAATGTCATGTTGTAATATTTGGGGTGATTGTTGAACTCCACAAAATGGTCTTGGTGCTTGTCGTCTGGCAGATCATCCCAGTTGTTGGTCCAGATGGGTTTCTTGCAGTTCTTGAACGAGTCTCTAACGGCAGCACTCTCGAAATAGGGACTGGTGTTGTCATCCTTGGGTTGTGCCGCCTGTATAGAGGTGGGCACAACCATCAGGAATGTTAACACAAATAATATGAATGATTTGAATATAAAATGCTGTTTCATTGTCTGTTTGATTTTAAAACATAGCATAACGTCTTGATAATTCTCTTGATCTTATTTGAGCAAATGTCCGGAGTCTGTAAGTTTGCTTTGATCAGCGTATGTGAAGACATATTTATGGTTTCGCCTCAGATAGAAGAGGTTGCTGACTCCATCTACCACGATAACGCCCGTGGCTGCTTCAGAAGACATCATATCCTTTGCCTTTATCTGATAGTTGTTGGCGTGAGGATAGGCATCGAAGCCTATTCTCACGGCAAGATGGGTCTTGCCTGGCAGCACAAATGCCTTGAGAACCACTTCCTCACCTTCACCCGGAAATGGGGCATAGGCAATGGCGGTATAGGAGCCTCCCTTTTTTGAATATTTATTGATAGGTTCCCTACCCTGCTTAAAACCGTCGTAGCTGGTAAGAGGCATCTGGGTAAGCACGGTGTCGGCAAGTAGGCAATACCATTGCGTCTGCGCTGTAATGCTGTAATGGGCGGCAGAAGTGATATGAACCTCCACTTCTGCCATGCCTCTATAGAGTGTTCCTACAAGCGGCGTAGGGGTGTTGTTTCCCAGATTTTCCTTCTGGTAATCAGCAGAAGAGATGATTGGATTTTGAGTGTCATCTCCCTGCTGGTAGAGGGTGCCATAGAAGAGCTGCGGCACCGTGATGAGCCGGCGGCTCAAGCACTCTACATGATGCAGTAAGAGAGTTTTATTTTTCAGATAGTCAAGCCAGTTGTTGGAGGTGTTGGTTTTGCCATCATCATTGACCAGGTAACTCGCAAACGTGGCCTTGAACTCCTGAAATGTAGTACCTCTCTTGATATTGAGCATATCATTGGTTATCACTTTGTTTTCCTCATACTGCGGATAGGGCGATTTCTCCTGGCTATTGTAAGCGAGGGCAATGATGCGATATTCGTAGCCCCTGCTGATGCCGAAGGTGCCCTTTACCACATAGTGCTTGTGGGAGGTTCCCGAAAGATAATCGTCTTCCTTGCCGTCTTCTACCGTAGGTTTCCCAGTAATCACTTTGTCGTTGGTAGGGTCGTACTCGAAGCCCTGGATGTCGTTGACTGCGGCATCATAGGTTGCAGTATTTTCTCCATTGTTCTGAACTCTTCGGCGAAAAGCTATCAGCCTTACGGCATCGACGTTGTCGGTCTCGGCATATCCGTAGTCCTCTTCTGTTGTGCCCGACGAGGAAGAGGATCCTGCACCAGGAGGAGCTACACGGGTGTTTCTGCCCCCCTGCCCTGCATTGCCATCGCTGCCGCTTAATCCGCCCAGAGTGATGGTGAAGGGAACAGTCGTAATCTCGTCGTCCTTTTCAGAAGGCTGATTCATCCCAGCATCTCCATTGCTGCCATCTGGATAAGGTGGCAGATCGGCATCGCTGCTGCATCCTGCGGCTAGTGCGAGGAGGAAGCAAAAACCTGCCGCCATGCCTGTCCTGATGGCGTTCATCCTGATGGCGTTCATCCTGATGGAGCTTATTTGATAGATGCTAAATCTTAATTTCTGCATATTCTATTTCCGTTTTTATGCGGTTTTGTAACGTTTATTCTGTTTCAAATACATGTTTTTTTTCGAAGGCTGGTTCTATCTCAACCTTCACTTCGGTCATCACCGGCTCGTAATACTCCTTCAGGTCGTATGGCTGGTTCACGGTCTTGCTCTTGGCTCCCAGGCAATACAGGTGGTTTGCCTCGATAGGGAACTTGAACTTGTCGCCAGTGGCTGCTGACAACCTGATGTTGTCGTACCTGTGGTGCGTGCCATCCGTGTAATGCAGATAGAAGGTGGTCTCGTTCTCGGACAAGTTCTTGCTTTTCTGCATTTTTTCCTCTGGTGTAGGCATCATGAAGTTGCTTATCATGTAGCTGTTTGCCTTCCATCCTTTCTGGGAGTCTTCAGCTCGCGTGAATATGTTCTCTTTAGCATCTACGGTCCATCCGTTTGAGGGGGTGAGGTCGATGGTGCCCAACGTCTGATAAGTCAACGATTCAGCATCTGCTGGTGCCTGCTTCTGCCTTATCAGCGTTTCGGTGGTGATGCCGGTGGCTACAACGGATAGAGAGGTGGGCGTGAAGGTAACGGTGCTCACGTCTCCTGCTGCATTCGACTCCACCTGTGCCGGGATGTTTTCTACGTAAATCATCAGGCCTGCCACGTTACGGCTGGCGGTCAGCGTGCGGTGGAAGTATTTCGTATCTGCCGTTACGAGAACGGGGGCTTTCTCTCGGGTATTCTCGTCTTGCAGAATGCCGCTAAACAGCTCTGTGGTATTGAGGATACCGAGTTTGGCGCTGTTTTTTGCCTCCTCGGTGAGGGCGATTCTTGCGTCCTCCAGTTTCGTTACGTTTTTAGTGAATTTGGGTTCTGTAAGTACTTTGTTCGTTGCGTATTTGTCATCTCTGCCTATGGCTAGAAACTGGTAGTAGTAGCCGTTCTGCAGATAGGGATCGATGGTGTATAGATGCTGCTCGGGCATGTTCTGGTGCTCGGCAGAATAGTAGGGTGTTGTATTGTTGAATGCGTCAACGGTATAGTAACCTTTCTGGGCTGCTTCCGTTTCAATAGGGGTGCAATAGGTATATGCTTCTTCGGGGGTGCCCTTCTTGGCTTCGGGACATCTGAAGACGTAGATTCTCATATCATTCACCTGCTGTGCTCCATCCCATGTATCAAGTTCTCGTGAGCCGGTAACGACACCTGCGCTTACACCCACTCTCATGCTCAACTTCACGGCATGCGAGCCGTCGGCGAGGGTATCAGGCACATCGTTGCTTGCGCTGCAGCTCATTAGGAGACTGGCTGCGAGGATTATATTTATAGATTTTCTCATCATATTCGTCTATTCGATTTCAATGTTCGCCTATTCGATTTAAATGGGAATTGAGTATAAAATGAATAATAAATTAAATATTGTGATGTTGGGATAATAAGGGATGCGGGAGCCTATAGCTGGCTCTTCGCATCCCTTGGATATATTTTCTTAATACTGCCTATTTTTTTATAGAGCACGTAGTAAGATTAATCACCCAAAACCAACTTGTGGATAGCCTCCCAGTTGTCGTTTACCTTCAAGATGAGGTTCTGAGATTTGCTCAAGTCCTCTGGCTGGTCAGTACCTGGTTCTGGTTTTGGTTTGTCTGGATCTGGATCTGGAGTTGGATTACTTGGATCTGGATCAGTTGTGCCATTTGAAGTCTTCACACCCAAGTTGTACATGTGGTTACGAACCACGTTGAAGATAGAAGCGTTTTCGTCTGTAACACCCTTTGTATCATCACTATTTACATCTGTAGATGGGATAGAAACAGTCCAGAACTTGATGATATTGCCTTCGGCATCCAAGAGCTGAAGCTCCATGGTGCTCTTGCCGCTAGTTAAATTAAATGGAATGACAAAGCTGCTTCCGAATACAGAACCCTTCACAACCTGAGTCTTTACAGAAGAAGGGTGCTGCCAGGTATCTTCAGCATTCAGCAGACCGTCCTTGTTTTTATCACCCTCAGTGAACCATTTACTCAAATCGATAGAGTAGAGCACATAACCGTCCTCGTTGTTATTGAACTTTGCATCTGCAGTAGCAGCACTTGTAGATTTAGAACCATTAACATAATACTTGATAGTGCTGCCAGTTGCTCCATTAGCAGTGAATGAGCTGTTGAAGTTGTTGAAAGTCAACACATCATTCTTATCTCTTACTACGAGACGGAGGGTTGCGGCTGCTTTGCCATTCACTTTTGCAGGGATGTTCTGGAAATAACCGAAGCTACCAGCTACCTGACGATGCAAGGTTACTGCTACGCCATTCTCCTCACCAGAAGTAAGGTTGGTGATCTTCTTGTCATCTCCGATTTTAAGATCTGCATCACCAGCGAATACTTCCTCTGCTTCTTTTTTGCCTGCCTTCAAGGTTGCAGTAATGTCACCGTAAGTAAGGCCAACTGCACTTGTTGCATTCAAAGAATACTCGTAGTCACTTTCATTGCTGTAACCTACAGCCATAACCTTGTAGTTACCTTTCTCCAGTCTATCATTACCCTTGAAAGTAAGAGTAAACTGGCGTCCATGTCCATGATTGTTATAAGTAGTACTCTTTGTCCAGTCCTGCGTTGCGTCTTTGACAATATCCTTCGTATCTGCGTTGTAAATTACGACGCGAACATTCTGGATAGTCTGCAAAGCCTGTGAAGAATACAATGGGCGGCCTGCACGTGTTGTCAAGCCATCACCGCTACTTGCTACCTGCAATACAATCTGCTGTACTGCCTCATTCTGACCCTCTGTGCTAACCACAGCGTCGTCACTGCTACATGCGCTGAGCAACAAGCTGCTTGCTGCAAGCGCAAAAAACAAACCTTTTTTCATAAAAAATAAATTTAAAAATTAAGTTATATTAATTATTAATCCAATATCATACCGTGAATTTCCTCCCAGTTGTCATTCACCTTCATATAGATGGTGAAGCGATTGCGGTTGGAATCGAACACGTACTTTAATACCGTAATCTTGTTGCGCTCCATGCTTACCTTCACGTCATCAGGTGACAACACAGAAGAACTGCTGCCTGCGCCTTCGCCATTATTCTTATAGAAATTGACATCCACCACTGACTCATCCTTCTGGAAAGAAGGAGCCAGGAAAATAGAGGTCTTGGTCTTGGCGCCAGCTTCAATTTCCGATTCATGAAAGACGCTGGTCTCTTCAGAATATAGGAAACTTGGATTCACGATTCCATAGAGCTGACTTACTTCTGTATCCATCAGATGATACCCGGCAGGAAGATTCTCTGTCCATATAACCAGTTTACCCTTGGTGCGCTCCATCTCGCTGGTATAGCAATAATGGTTTTCATCATAGACGAGGGTATCGCAAACCTGATAAACATCATCGCCCTGACTGTGCTCCGGATGTAGCAACAGCTCGTTTTTATCCAGATTGAGTTCGCCTCGCGTCTTCATACCTCCCCATACCGTAAAGACATATTTTCCGAAAGGCATGTCGGGGTCGAAGCTTACAGGATAAGTTAATCCATCACCCTCTACTCCGAAACCTTTTTCTTCTACGATAACCTGCTGAGTGCCGTCGTCGTTGAGTCGGCTCAGACGATAGGAAAGAGACGGAACAAATGATCTAAACGACTGATTCTCATCCCGTTTTTCGTCAGGAACAGTCTGATCAACATTGAAATAATTCTTGTCTTTCACCTCGATGTTGATACGCAGAGGAGGACATTGGTCCAGATTTTCACGGATGCACGAGGTTAATGACATAGCCAGTGCCATGCCATATATGATAACTTTTAATCTTGTCATACGCTGTAATTTATTCTGTGAGTGCCTTCTGGCTGATCAGAGTCTCTTCTACCTTCTGGCGGTTCAATATCTCTTCAGCCACATTCACCTTGCCTTCTTTCTCGAGTAGGATGGCAAGATTGTTGGCAGCAATCTTCGACATAGGGTAATATTTCAAAGTCGTCTCATATACCTGCTTCTGCTTTTCTGCGCTCTCTGCAATCTGTGCCACATGCAGGAACTCATCTTCGCTGAAGGCATCTGGGCGGAGCTCGTACATCTGCAGCATTTCTTCATCGGTGGTGAAGTTCTTGATGATGTATGTGTAGGTGTATTCCACGCTACGGCTCTTCTGCAGATACTTCTTCTTGATGCTGTTCCAGATAGGCAGGCGGCGGATATAGCGCTCCTGCACATCATCGTTGAAGTTGGCATATCGGGTCAGGATGTTCTTCACCAACGTGCTGTCGGCATCGCCGGCGGCCACCATCGCATCCAATACTGGCTGCCATCCTTCAGGGCGTGAACCGATACGGGCTATCTTCTTCACCTTGTCGCCATTCTCTATGTGCGCAAGCAGCCACTTCAGGGCTGAGTTGGCACGGTTGCGGGAAAGTGGGGTGTTAAACTTCAGCGGGCCGTCGGCTGACGCCAGACCATAGATGCCCAAAGAAGTGAGGGTAGCGAGGCTGTCGCTGAGCACTGGAGCTATATCGCTCAACATGTGGTCGAGCTCAGCCTGGTTGTTGCTCATCTTGAGATTGATATCATATTTATTGATAGCAAACTCAAGTCGTGCCACGCCCTTTCCTTCTCTTATCTTCGGCTTGATCTCGAAGGTATGCATCATCCAGTTGAGGTGCAGTTGCTTCTTGATTTCCGGACGGAACACATCGGCTATCTTGGTATGGCTGATGGCACGGCATTCGCCGCATCCGTCGGCAGAAGCCACTGCCACGAGGCTTCCCTTATGGAAGTTGGCAGGCAGGGTGATGGTGTCGTTATATAACACGGATAAATCTACTTTGGTGTCCGTAACTCTCTGTGCAATAGAATCGTATGGGTCAGCAATGCTGTCGAGTACCCATTTACGTTCCATCTTCCTACTGTAGATTGGCGCATCCAGCACTATAGGCTTGTATTTAGCCACGATGCTGTCGCTGTCTGTCAATACGGGTATTACGAAGAGACGGCTTCTCTTCGAGAAATAATGCTTCGGGATATGAACCTGAAGGTTGAGTGCAGCCTGATTGCTGCTATCTGGCAGGAGCATAAAGGAATCGGGAGTACATGTAATCTTTTTGTCGCTTGCCATGCTCTGGTTGCTGCATGAAGACATAGCCGTCAGAAGAGCCAAGCCTACACCAGCTATAGCCAGATATGCTATTTTGAGTTTCATTCTATCATCCATAATGTTTCTTTGTAATTAAATGGTGCACTTTTTTTAAAAGATATAGACTAATGATAGTGCAGCCTTGGTAGGACCGATATAGTTCTCGTTCTTCTTTTTCTGGCACTTGATGCAGGGCAAGTTAGGGCTTTGCTTGTACCAGAGGTGTGCGTATCCCACACCGATGGCTGCCTCCAGGTTCCAGTGAGGGGATAGAATCCAGTCGTAACCGTATGTTACGCCTCCGCCAGCCAAGTAGCCATCGTAGAGCTTGCTGCCAAAACCTCCGTAGAATTGAGCACCATGCAGGTGGATACCTACAAAATGACCTTCGTACTTTTCGCACAGCCAGTATTTCATTTCTGGCTGCACCAAGAGAAGGTGCATCTTCTTGTCTTCCCTGAATGTCCAGGGGTTGTATGCAACATCTGCTTCCAGGGTTACCTGGTTGCTGATTGCCTTTTCTACGCCCAGATTGAGTGTGGTTGTCGCCCAGTAGAGTCCGTTCGTCTTCAGAGCGAAATCTTGCGAGTAACCTGCTGTTTTAATTGCCAAAACAACAAACAGCAAAACTGCTTTCTTTTTCATTTATCTACTATATTACTATTTATCCGAAATTTTAATGTTGCATTGTTGTCAAGAAATATAAAACATCGTTTTTAAGCAACATAAAACATCGTTTTCAAGCAATATAGAACATTGTTTTTAAGCAATATAAAACATTGTTGTTAACCAATATAAAACATTGTCGTTAACCAATATAAAACATTTTTGTTAACCAAATATAAACCTATTATGACTTATCAAATGGTCCTCAACATTATGTCAACTAACCCCCTTGTATATTACTTGGAGATTGATTTCTGGTTGCAAAAGTATATAATTTCATGTAGATTCTGCAAATTACCCCCCCCCGATTTAACTATACTTTAACACAAATAAACGTATTTTAGTTAAACAATAGTTAAATTGAGGTAACGAGTGGATATATTCACGGCTTTCTCATCATCAGGAGCCCACTGGTTGCTTTTTGGCTTTTGTCCTTCTTATACTACTATTTTAACTCCAGCTGCTCAGCCGACAGCCCTGTTATTTCCATCACAGTAGCTACATCCATACCTTTTGCCAGCATCTTTTTGGCAATTTCGAAGCTTCGCTGATTCATGCCTTTTTCCATTCCTTCAGCCAGTCCTTCTTCTTTTCCTTCTCTCTTAGCGGTATCAATCGAATTCTTGATATCACGATACGCCATTTTGCTGGCTTCGTACTCTCGCAGCTCCTGCTACTCCGAACCGCACAATTTATATGGCTATCTGATTTATTGACAAGATATAGATAAACTTCGAAAAAAATCTTCGTAATGATGGCACATCAGGATTTGGCTCGGTTTGACTCAATTACTCAGTTACTCAATTACTCAGTTTCTTTCTAGACCCCTACACCTGTAACTTGGTTACAAATTGAAAGTATATTTTTTATATTATATATTTATATTATATAAATATATAATATACTATCTATACAGGAAGAAACATACGGGCAGAATAAAACTGAGTAATTGAGTAACTGAGTAATTGAGTACGATTTCGAGGAAGAACGGACAGACGCCTTATAATGGGTTAAATGATTATTTAATAGTAGTTTAGACTGAATCTCTATGTTTTTCTGCCAGCAACTCTATATTTCTCTCTTCTTTATCTTACGAGTTAGGATTATTAACGCAGTTTCAAATTGAAAGCTGCTGAAAATCGGCCCTTATCACACCTTGAAATTTGGTGGTTCCAGAAAAAAGCCGTATCTTTGCACTGTCATTCAGAGATAAGGCGCCAATCGGATGAGTGACAAAAAACTGAATGAGTAAC
>OIWU01002289.1_pt1 | contig 16533 bp, 8 predicted proteins | sample 1587711 | NCBI WGS metagenome assembly OIWU01 (sample SAMEA3888909, study PRJEB22519) | human gut metagenome | biome: human gut; feature: human-associated habitat; material: faeces | place: Denmark | collected 2010 | reverse complement strand
TGCTTTAAAACTTTGTTTTTCATCCCAATAATTTTGCCATTTTTTTTCTATTTCTTTATGATTATAATCCATAGCATATCTCCTCATTTCTATAAAATAAATGTTAAAAAAACTCTTAAAAGTGAAAGTTCCCTAAACAATATTGAAAAGATTATATAACAAAAATCAAAATAAATAAAGTAAAAACTATTAAAATTTGTAAATATCTGATATAATAGAGCAAACAATTTAGAAAGAAGGAAAAACATGAAAGCATTAATTACAGGAGCCTCATCAGGTTTAGGAAAAGAAATGGCAAAAATATTAAGCGAGCAAGAAATAGAATTAGTTTTAGTAGCAAGAGAACAACAAAAACTAGAAGAAGTACAAAAAGAACTAAAAACAAAAACACAAATAATATGCATGGATTTAAGCCTTGCAGAAAATTGTGTGGAATTATATAAACAGGTAGGAGATATAGATATATTAATAAACAATGCAGGATTTGGAACTTGTGGAGAATTTATAGAAACAGACTTAATAACAGAACTAAACATGATAAACACAAATGTATGTGCAGTTCATACACTAACAAAACTATTCTTACAAGACATGTGCAAAAAAAATAGTGGATATATATTAAATGTAGCATCAATAGCAGGATTTATGCCAGGACCACACATGGCAACATACCATGCTACAAAAGCATATGTGTTAAAATTAACACAAAGCATTTACGAGGAATTAAGAAAAAGAAACTCGAATGTAAAAATAAGTGCACTATGTCCAGGGCCAATAAAAACACCATTTTTAGAAAAAGCAAACGTAGAATTTAAAACAAAAGTTATGACAAGTACAGAAGTTGCAAACTATGCAATAGACAAAATGTTTGAAGGAAAATATATGATATTACCAGGAGTAAACAACAAAATGATAAGATTTTTAAGCAAAATAGTACCAGACAAAACAATAGGAAAAATAGTGTACAACATGGAAACAAAAAGAAAATAAAGGAGGTACAGTATATGAAAATAGGCCTAGCATTAGCGGGAGGCGGAATAAGAGGCGCAGCACATATAGGCGCAATAAAAGCACTAGAAGAAAACGGAATAGAAATAGAAGCAATAGGTGGAACATCAGCAGGAAGTATAGTGGCTGCTTTATATGCAATGGGATATAAAACAGATGAGATAATAAAATTATTTAGAGAATTTTCTAGTCAGGTTTTATCTTTAAGCCCTAGATATATATGGGAATCTATTAAAGCCACAAGAGATATAAAATTAGGTGGAATAACAACTAGTGAAAACATAGAAAAAGTAGTTGAGCAAGCAGCTAAAAAGAAAAATGTAAAAAACATAAAAGACTTAAAAATGCCAATCACTATTCCAGCAACAGACTTAATCTCAAACAGAGAAATAATATTCACAAATAACGAAAATTTAAAAGGTGAAGAGTATATACACGACATAGAAATTGGCAAAGCCGTAAGGGCGAGCTCAACTTTCCCGGGAATGTATGCTCCATTTGAACACGAAAAATATCAATTTGTAGATGGGGGAATATTTTCAAACCTACCAGTAAAAGAAACAAAAGAATTGGGAATAGACAAAGTTCTGGCATTACGTTTTAAACTAAAAAGCCCAAGAAAGCAAAAAACAATATATAATATAACAATGCAATCATTGGACCTAATGACAGAAAACCTAATAAGAGAATCTGTTAATGCAAGCACATCTGTTTTAGAAATAGACTTAAGAGAAGTAAAACCATTTAATATAAAAAAATTGGAGTTTTGCTATAAAGAAGGATATTTACAAACATTAGACAATATATTAAGAATAAAAAGAGAACTTGCAGGTTAATTATTAACTAAATAATACAAAAAACAGGAGTTAAAGATATTAATAATTCCTGTTTTTCTTTTCTCTTTTTTTAATTGAAATATGCTTTTTACTAATATTTCCAAAAACACCTACAAAACTTGAAAAAAGTGAGAAAAACCACTTGAAAAAGTTTACATAACCGTATATAATATATATGTATAAAATTATCATAGCGAAATTACGTTTAATTACAAAAATGTCATGAAAATGTAATTTTTCAAAAATTCTTTTTAATCTATTAGTTTCCGTAAACAAATTTTAAAAGGATGTAGAATTTGAACAATTAAATAAAAAAAACGTATATTGACATTAATTGCAAAAAATGTGAGAATAATGCTATATAAATATAAGAAGATAAAGAGAAAAATACTAAAATAAAATCAGGAGGAAAAAAACATGTTTAAAAATCTAAAAAAATCAAATGATGGAAAAATTAGTACAAAAGTTTTAGCAACATTTTTAGTTTTAACTTTAACTTTTTCAAATTTTGCACTACTTCGGATCATATTTGGGAAGTGGTTTAATTTCATATGCAGCAAATGAGCAAAATCAAATTACATTTAATGCCCAAATACTAGATAGCGAGGGAAAGGAAGTAAAAGAAGCAGACATAACGTCTGAATTGAAGTTACATTTAAGCATAGCGGTAAAGGAAGGTAATTTGAAAAATGTAAATCTAGACTTAAGCAACTGCAATTTTAAGTTAAAAGATGAAAGTGGAATAGACCAAATAAATGCAGGAGAAAACAAAGAATTAAACTTACCAATAGTAGCAAGAAACGATAACAAATTTAATTTAGATTTATTAAACATGGAAAGTAAAATAAAATTAACAGGTACATATTCGAACGATAATAAAACAGAAGAAGTAAATAAAGAAAAACCAGTTTCAGTAAAATGGAATGCACAAGAGCTTTATAATATGGATGATGAAACAAGAAAAGAAACAAAAGTACTAGAAAATGAAATAATAACAAATAAAACATATACAATAGATGGAGAAGAAAAAAGAGTAGTACAAGTAAAAATAAAATCAGGCATAAAAGACAACATATATCCAATAGAAAAAACACAAATAACAGCAAACCCACTAGAATCAGGAAAAAAGGAAGAAGGTAAATTTGTAGCTGAAAATGAACTAAAAGCAGAAAAAGTTGAAGTAGCAGCATATTCAACAATGGCAACAAACGGAAAAGACGGTTCAATAAACTTTGGAACAGTTGAGGAAAACAAATTAGGTTCATGGCAATATGATAGTGAGAGTGGAAAAATAAAAATAACAGTAAACAATAGCAAAGATGAAAACAATTGTGTAGCATGGGCTAAAAATGCAGTAGACGAATTTGTAGTTACATATATATATAATGAAGAAAGTGTAAAAAATGTAGACATGATTGAAACTACAGTAGAAAGCAATCTTAAACTTTATGTAGATGAAAACGGACTTAATAAAACAAGTTCCAAATCAACAAATGCCGAAGAAGATATGCTATTAGAATTAGATATACAAGCACCAGAAAGCTTAAGTAAAAGAAACATTCAAAAAGGAGAAAGCTTTGCAGAAGCTTGGACATTAAATATAAGCAACACACAAATAGGAGGAGATATATTAGCTACTTCTGAAATAGACAAATTAAATATAGCAGATTCAAAAGACATAAAACCAGTTACACATTATAATGCTACATATATAAATAAAGAAGACTTTATAAACATATTAGGGAAGAATGGAAAAATAGTTATCATAAACATGGCTACACGTAAAAAATTAGGAGAAATAACAAAAGAGAGCACTATAGAAAATAACGACAAAATACTTGGAATTAGTTATTCAGAAAATGCAAGCCAAATAGGAGTGCAAATAAGCAAACCAGTAAAAGCTGGAAAATTAAGCATAGCAAGTAGAAAAACTTTAAATATTTCAAGTGTTGAAGAATATGTGTCAAAAATAGATAAAATAGATTCATTAACAATTAATGCAATAGCCGGAATACCAAAAGCGGGCGAAGAAAACTTTATATATTTAACAGAACCACCAATATCAAAACAAATTTCACTAGTAAGCCCAAAATCAAATGCAGAGTTGGGAATAAATTTAGGAAAAGATAAAGAAACTTTACCAGTAGGAGAAGAAAACAAAGTTGACTTTACAGTTACACTACATACAAGCAAAGAAACAGACAAACTATTTAATAATCCAACAGTACAAATAGAATTACCAGAACAAGTAAAAGAAGCATCAATAGTAGAAAACACAGAAGGAATATCAAATGCTAATGGATTAGAATTAAATGGTATAACAATAAACAATAACATAATAGAAGTAAAATTAACAGGAAATCAAGGAGAATACGTAGACTATAACGGACAAGATACAACAATAACATTTTCTGCGAACCTAAAAACACCAGAATTACAACCAACAACTACAGGAGATATTAAATTAACAGTAGTAAATGGAGAAGAAAAAATAGAAGATTCAAAACAAGTAACATTCTCTGCAGAAAAAGGAATAATACTTGCAAATAGTATATCAAATTATAATGGAGAAGAACCTGAAATATTAGCAATAAAAGAAAATAGCAAAACAGGTTTATTAAGCGAGGAAAAATCAGCAATAGCACAAGTTAAAGGAACAATAATAAACAACACAGAAAAAGATGTGGAAAATGTAGTTGTAGTAGGAAACTTCGCAGGAGAAGGCTCTACAATAACACCTATACTAAAAGAACAAATAGCAGTAGAGAATGCAGCAGTAGAGAATGCAGCAGTAGAGAATGCAGCAGTAGAATATTCAGCAGATGGACAAACTTGGGAAGCATATAATGCAGAAAAAGCACGCACATACAAAAACTACAAAATCACATTTGCAAAATTAGCAGATAAATCAATAACAACATTTACATATAAAATAGAAATACCAGAAAATTTAGGCGCAAACAAATCTATGAATAGCACATATGTTATAGAAATAGAAGACAAAGCACAAAAAGCAGCAACTATAACACTAGAAACACCACAGAAAATAGAAATAGAAGTATCTGCAAAAGCAATAAGTGATACTATATATGAAGAACAAGAAGTTACTTTTACAGTAGATGTAACAAACAAATCAAATGTTACAGCTAAAAATGTAAGTATAGAATCAAGTCTTCCAGAAGAATTAGAATTAGTATCAAAACCAGAAAACTTTGATATAGAAGCTGGAAAAACAGTAACAAAAACAATAACAGCAAAAGTAAAAGCATTACCAGAAGAAACAAAACAAAAAGATATTACAACAACAATAAAAGCAATACCAAATGGCAAAGAAGATCAAGCAAAAACAGTAGAAGTAAAAAATGTAGTAAAACAAGCTTTAATAAAAGCAACAATTGAAGATGCATATAGTGATGGAGCAGAATTTATTTACGAAGGAGGACAACTAGGATATAAAACAACAATAACAAATGTATCTGACGAAACTTTAACAAATGTAGTTATTACAAGTAAATTGCCAGAAGGAACAAAGTTGGATGAATATGAAGAGACAAGAGTGTTTTTAATTAATAGCGATGGCGAAGAGACAAAGAAAGAAGTTGAAATAGAAAACGATAAAATAATATGTAAAATAAAAGAAATAAAGCCAAAAGAATTTATTATAATGAGGATATATTTAGTGGATAGCAACACATTGAAAAACAACAAAACAGAAAAAACATTAACATATATGGTAAATATTAATGCAGATCAAATAATAGATTATACATTAAAAAAGGATACTATTTTAGTAAACCCAAAACTAGATTTTAAAGTTACTTCTGAAAATATTACAGATCCAACAAGAAATAAATATGTACAATCTGGAGATGTTTTAAAGTATGTAGCAGAAGTAACAAATAATACAAAATATAAACATTATATAATGTTTAATACTAATATAATAAATGATTTTAAATTGGATAAAATTCAATGTGAGATTTCGGGAGAAGATATGAGCGATAGCATATCCAAAAAAGGCATTTATACTATAAATATAGGATTAGATGCTGGGGAGAAGCTTATAGTTAAGTGGCAAGGAACGGTGTTGGCCGAGAAAGAAGAAAATATAAAAATTATAAGTGAATCAACAAATTCAATTGGAGAAAACATAGATAAACAAACACAAACCATAGAGTACATATTAAAAGGGACTAAAACAGAAGAACCAGATAAACCGGGCACAGACGAACCAGGCACAGACAAACCAGATACACCAACAGATAAAACATACAGTATTTCTGGTACGGCATGGCTTGATGAGAACGAAGACGGAATAAAAGATGAAAAAGAAAAATTATTAAAAGGTATTTTAGTAAAAATAAAACAAATCAACAAAGATAATGTTGCAGAATACCTAAAAGGCGAAGATGGAAAAGAGATAACAGCAATAACAGATAATGATGGTAAATATGAATTCAAAGAATTAAAAGCTGGAAAATACATAATAGAATTTGAATACAACACAAAAACATATATGCTTACACCAGTAACAAATAAAGATTCCGTACCAACTGCACCTACAACAAGCGAAGGAACAACAGTAAAAACAGATACACTTAATGTAACAAATGAAAATATAGAAAACATTAATATAGGTTTAGTTCTAAATTCAAAATTTGATTTAGAATTAAACAAATATATTACAAAAGTAACTGTTCAAAACAACAGTGGAACAACAGAATACAATTATAATAATGAACAATTAGCAAAAGTAGAAATAAAAGCAAAACAAATGGCAAGCTCAACAGTACTTGTAGAATATCAAATAGAAATTAAAAATAATGGGGCAGTTCCAGGAACAGCAACTGTAATTGCAGACTATTTACCAAAAGGACTAAAATTTAATTCAGAAATGAATACAAATTGGTATCAAGGAACAGATGGAAACTTATATACAGAAGAATTGAAAGATGTAACATTAGAACCAGGAGAATCAAAACGAGTTAAATTAGTTTTAACTAAAGCAATGACATCAAATAGTACAGGTACATTTACAAATGCAGCAGAAATATATGAAGATAAAAACGATTTTGGACTAGTTGATACAAACTCTACACCAGCAAACAAAGAACAAAAAGAAAATGATTACAGCACAGCAGAATTAATTATAAGTACAGCAACAGGTAGTCCTGTAATGTATATTGGAATAGTAATAGCAAGTATGCTTATATTAGGAGGACGGAATATACCTAATAAATAAAAAAGTAATACTTGAAAAGAATATATAAGGAAAGGAGGTAAAAATAAATGAAATCTATAACAAAAAAAGTATTAACAATATTTGGATTTACATTATTACTTATAATAATAACTTTTTTTCAAAACAATAGTGTTTTAGGAGTTAAAGATATTCCAGAAAGTGGATCGTTAACAGAGAGTGTTTATATGATTTGTGGACAAGATATTAGAACAAATGACAACTTATTCTGTATTCAGCCACAAGTAGATTTTTTATGGACAAATAATGGTTATAATAAATATAAATATAAAGTTGTTGGGAAAATATCAATCGATTCACAGAAAAAAGAGTTTAAAAGAGAGGGCAATACTAGTAAATTAAAATCAGATGATGATGCAATAAGTATTATAGCGTTTACTGATTACAGCAAAACAGACAAATACAAAAAACAAGTTGAAGAGTATAAAGAGGATAGTAAATCTTACGTAAAAGGGTTAACACCATGGGAACAGATTGTCGTAACAGATCCAACTCAATATCTAATTTGGTATTTACATGGAGGAGCCATTAGAGCTGCTGGAGAGATTAAATGGAATGAAATAATAGAAAAAATGGATGCAAATGGAGTATTTAAAGATAATACTGAGAAAGAGTTTTTTAGTATATTTAGCAAAGTAGCATTTGTGCTTTGGTTTAGAGATATGCCAGTTACACCAACAAAAGCAGACATATTAGCTAGAAAAGAAATAAAAGCGGACCAAAGTGTAGAACCTAAAATTGATTATGATGCAAGTAAAAATAACGAAGTTTTAGCAAAGAGAGTTCAGAATTTACCTACAGGAACTAATTTAGAAGATTACATTGTAGTTGGACCATATAGATATAGTGCATCAGGAGAGGATTGCATTAGCCAAATTTTAGTTAAGAAAAATGGCGAAAACAACTATAATGATATAAAGCCAGGTTCTAATATATTAGTATTAAGCAAGACCCCAGAAGGAACATATAAACCAATATATTCATTAGATGAAAAGAATAATATAATAAATGATAAGATTTCGCCAGAATTTTATGTTCTTGTAAGAAAAAATAAAGGAATTGCAAAAATAGATGATTTAAAGCTTATATTTAAAAGAACAGAGATAAAAGGAACAATATATTATTTAAGTTATACAGGGGGAACTGATAGTCAGAATTTAATCTATATTACAAGTGAAATAGATGAAAAAACATATACATTGAATTACAAAGTCAACCTTATCCCTCCTGTACAAGTAGAGCTAAACAAAGTGGATACTGCTGGAGATGCAGTTGAAGGAGCTAAATTTAGCATAGAATACAGCAATGGACTAAAAGGAGAAACAAAAGCAGTTGGAAAAGATGGAAAAATAGTATTTTCACAAGTACAACCAACTAGTCCAGATGAATTTACAGCAACAATAACAGAAACATTTACACCAGCAGGTTATAAAAAACTAGAAAAACCAATCGTGCTAAAATTCACATATGACCAGAATAAAGCAGTATGGAAAGTAGAAAAAATAAGCGGACCAGATGAAAAAATAACAATAGGAACAGTTACTAAAGATAGCAAATCAGGAATAAATAAAATTCCTGTAACAGTAGAAAACAAATCTATAATAGAAAAACTAACATTATCAAAAACTTCATCAATAAAGGAATTAGGTGCACTAGAAGGCGCAAAATTTAAATTAACATTAACAAATGTTGCAAGTATAAAGAACCATCAAATACCAGAAGCAGGGGAAGTAACAATAATTGAAACAACAAATTCAGATGGAAATCTTGTGTTAGAAGACATTGAAATAAAAAATTTAAATGAACCAGTAGTAATTACAATAGAAGAAACAGAAGCACCAGTAGGCTATAAGAAAATAGATGGAGAAATAACAGTCAAACTAAAAAGAGAAGGAAACACTTATACTGTAAGTGAAACTAAAAAAGATAATACTGTTACTGATGATGAGTTTGAAGCAGGAAAAGTAACATTAAAAAATCACGAATTAGAATTAGACATTAAAGATATTCCTGTAATGAACCTAGGCGGAATAGTTTGGACAGAGAAGATAAAAACAGGTAAAAAGCAACCTGATATAAATAATACATATAGCGAAAGTGACGACGAAGCTTTAGGCGGAGTTGAAGTAAGATTGCTTGATGGAAATAATAATGTTATAGCAACAACAACAACTGCAAAGCAAGATGGCGAAAAAGTAACCTATCTAAACAATCTAGGAAAAGAAGTGCCAGTAGAGTTAAAACAAGGTCAATATTTATTCACAAAATTAAATAAATTAAATAACGGAACAAACTATATACCAGTTGGAACAGATTATAAAGTAGAAATTGATTATGACGGTATTACATATAATCCTTTAATAAATCCAGATGCAAGCATGCTTTATAAGAATAAAGAGGATAATAAAGGGGTATTTTCAAAAATAACATCAGAAGATGACCACGGATTAGCAGACGCTACAAAAACTATATCTGGAACAAAAAATGAAGCACAAAGTGAAACAAACGGTGGATATATTATTGACTATACATTAGAAAGGAATGAAAACACACCAGATAAAGCAATATATTTAAAAACATCAAAAGATGGACAACAAGCTTATGTAACAGCAAAAAGTGAAAAATACTTAAACAAAACAGAAGACTGGAAATCTGGATGGAAAAATAACAATGGTGTTGGAGAAATTAACCTAGATAGTTATGTATTTGACATTAACTTTGGATTATATAAAAAATTCTTTGACTTAAACTTAGGAACAGACGTAGATTCAGCTGAAATTGAAATAAATGGACAAAAAACTGCATATACTTATGACCAGATACTAGATGGAATGCTAGATAAAGACTTGAGAGAAAAATTATATAAAACGACAGATGATAAAGTTGATTATAATTTATACTTAGCTTATTCAGACTACTATTATAGAATTGATGACTATAAAGTGCCAGGTAGTACAGATAGTTTAGGACAACCTTATGGAGAAGCATTACCTGGTAAAAAAGATGAAAATACAGAATTACAAGTATATGTTACATACACATTGCAAATAAATAATCAAAGTACGCAACACAACGCTACAGGAGTTAAAGTTAAATACAGCTATGACGACGGATATGAATATGTAGGAAGCAATGGAGAAGCAACGGTTAGCGATGAAGGTCATAACATACTAACTATAAGCAATATTAATAATGTAGTACCGGGAGAAAAGCCCAAAGAAATTACATTAAAATTCAAAGTAAAGAAGAATGAAGATGGCACATTTTTTAAAGCACCAAGTGATACAAGCAAATATACAAATGTGGCAGAAATTGTTGAATATTCTACAACAGAAGGAAGATTAGTAGATGCAGATTCTGCACCAGGAAATACTTTCTTAGGAGAAAACAACCCAACAGATAGACGTGAAGACGATACAGATACAGCAAACGGAATAGTAATAAGATTCAAAGAAAATGCAGAAAGAAGTATTTCTGGAAAAGTATTTGATGCTAGTAATAATAATGGCGTTAGTGACGTAATAGTTCAACTTATAGAACTTGTAGAAATCAATAATCAACAATACGAATACATTTGGCAAGAAACATTAGCTGGAAGCAATACAGTAAAAACGACAGATAGAAATGGATATCCAGGGAAAATATATGAATATAAAAAATCTGATGATGAAAACCCTTCAGGAAAAATGGTAGAACAAGAGATTAATGGTGAAGCTGGATATTGTATATATGTTGATGAAACTAATAGTGATGGACAATATAAATTTGTAAATATTATTCCAGGTAACTACATTGTAAGATTTATATACGGTGATGGAAGTACTTATGACATAAGAGAAAATACATTAAAATATAACGGCGAAGACTATAAATCTACTTATGTTGATTATAACTATAATGCAGAATGGTACAACGATACATCTTTAAATGGAGATAACTCAAAAGCAGTAGATAACGAAGCAAGAAGATTAAAAGTAATGAGCTATGCAGTAGATGTGGATGGGAATAAAGGTAAAACTTTAAATGCATTGAATAATATTACAGATACAAGTAAACAAGCTGAAATAATTAATGCTTATAAAAATTTGAAAAAAATAGGAGAAGCAGAAGCGGTTCAATGGAATGATGTTCAAAAGGATGTATTAGCGAACACTTGGATGTGTGCAGAAACGCTAAAAATAAAAGTACCGGTAGACCCATCAGTATTAGTAAATGAGAATGGAGAAAAAGAAGAGAAACTATCAATTACAGAAAATTCAACATCAGTAAAAAAAGCAGATTCTCAATACAAAGTGACATTTGACAACGTGAACTTGGGATTAATGGAAAGACCAAAAACAAAATTAGTACTAGAAAAATACATAACAGGTTTAACAGTAAAACCAGTAGCAAGTGGAGTAAACTTAATAGCAAATGCAACAGCAGATATTAATGATATTCTTAAAGCAACACAAGGTTCTCAAATAGAATTAGAAGGACAAAAAGATGGATTGTTTGCAACAAAATCAGGAAGAACAAATAGAGGATTGTGGTACTTACAAACAGATACAACAGAAATAGCTCAAGGTGCAGATGCATATATAACATATACATATGTTATAAAAAATGAAGGTGATGAGGATTACTTAAACGAAGATTTAATCGCATTGTATGAAAATGACATAAATGGCTACGTAAATAAACTTTCAAATTTAGAAACAGAAGTAAAAAATGCTAAAAAGAGCATAACAGGAACACCGTATAAAAACGGAACATACATTTTAGATTTCTACTATACAGGAACAAAAGGTAAAGATAATGAAAAAGTTTTAGCATCAGTAGAACAAATCCAAGAAGCATTAAACCCAAAAGTAAAATTCGTAAACAGCACAACAGACTTTAATATTATAAAAAATCAAGATGGAAGTACTTTAGTAGAAAATAAAAATGTATACAAAGAAGACGGTACTGGAATAACAGAAGAAGAAATAAAAGAACAAATAGAAAGTACAAAAGGAACAGGAAAAATGGAACTAAATGGGCGAGATACATCTAAGAAGCTTGTAGTTTCAGTAGGTTTATCAGCATCAGAAATAGAAAATGGTGGAGTATACGATAGCTATATAGCACAAGTAACACATTATACAAATGCAGCAGGAAGAAGAGACGAAAGCACACCAGCTAACCTAAGCTATGTACATAGTGAAGACACTAGAATTACTTTAGATAAATACAATGAAGAAGACGAATTCTGGGCTGAGACATTTAGAATTACAAAGCCAACAGGTGAAGATAAAATAACACCAGTACAAATAGCAATAATAACAATATCAGCAGTAGCAGTACTAGGAGTAGGAATTATCTTAATCAAAAAATTTGTACTTAAAAAATAATAACTAATAAAAACCAATAAAAGGCCAAAACCTTTTATTGGTTTTTACATTTTACAATTTATTTTACAAAATAAAAGGAAAAAAATGTCAAATATAGAATAATATAAATACAGGATGATAATTTGCAAAATCTAAAAAATCTCGGAAAATTCTTTCCAAAAAATTTCCAAATTAAGAAAATATTAAATATGGAGGTGATATGGTTTTATTGTTATGCAAAAAATATAAAAACGAAAGAAGGAGTTAAATGAAAAAAATCTTATCACCCAAAATCGATGTAGTATTTAGAATGCTATTCGGAGAACAAAAACATGAAAGAATAACAAAGAAATTAATAGAAGACGTAATAGAAGAAAAGGTAGAAAAAATAGAATTAGAACAAACACCATATTTATGGGGAAATCAAGCAGATGATAAATTAGGAATAATAGATGTAAGAGCAACAATAAACGATAAAAATCCAATAGATATAGAAATGCAAATATTAAATAATCATGATATAGAAAAAAGAATATTATTCTATTGGTCAAAACTATATTTAAAACAAATAGATAGAGGAGAGGACTATAAAAAACTAAATAGAAGCATAAGTATAATATTTTTAGATTATGAAATAGAAAACTTAAAAGAACTACCAATACATACAAAATGGCAAATAAAGAATGATAAAAATGGCAAAACGGTCTTGACAGAAGACTTAGAGATACATATAATAGAGATACCAAAGATAAACAGAATGTTAGAAAATGGAAAACTAAAAAAGTGGATATTATTTTTGGAAAATCCTGAAGGGGAGGAAACAAAAAGAATGGCAGAGAAAGAAAAAGAAATAAAAGAAGCAATAGAAACATTAGAAGACATAAGTAGTGATGAAGAAAAAGAAAGAATAGCAGAGCTAAGACAAAAATATATAATGGATAGAAAATCAGAAATAAGAACAGCAAAAGAGATAGGAGTTAAAGAGGGATTAGAAGAAGGCATAAAAGAAGGAATAAATAAGGAAAAGAGAGAAATTGCTAAAAGGATGTTACAAAAAGGTATGCCATTAGAAAGCATAGCAGAAATAACAGGATTATCAAAAGAAATAATAGAACAATTATAAAGATTATATACAAACAAACTGAAAAATAGCAACGACAATGAATAGAAGTTAACCAAGAGAAATATTCTTTTGGTGTTGAACGCTGTATAAGACATGGGATAGAGGTAGCTTTTTGCAGGGGCGACGTAGAAGTGTTAGAATCATATTTTAAGAACTCGTATTCATTTAAGAAAAAGAAGCCAACAAATGCGGAGTTTCTCACAACAGTTGCATATACGGTAAAATTGAAATTAGAGGAATAGTCTCCAAGGTGGGGCACAGTTATAAAGCTGTGCCCTTTACTAATGTATATAAATTAAAAAAATAGATATAATAAAATTATTGGTATATATTGTATGAAAAAAATGCTTGTGATATAATTTATAAAAATGGGTAAAACCAAATATATAACAAAAGAAAGGAGCATAAGCTTATGTCAGAATATGAAGAGCTAAAAGCAAGACTATTTAACAAAAAGGAATGCGGATGGGAGAACTTAAGAGAAGAAGAAAAAACAAGAATAGATACATTTGGAAATGAATACATTTATTTTTTAAATAAATGCAAAACAGAAAGAGAAGCAGTAGAATTTAGTAAAGAAATATTACAAAAGAATGGCTTTGTAGACTTAAGAGAAAAACCAACATTAATGCCAGGAGATAAGGTATACTATATAAATAGAGCAAAAAGCGTATATGTTGCAGTAATAGGAACAGATACATTAGAAACTGGATTAAATATAGTAGGAGCACATATAGATTCTCCAAGATTAGATTTAAAACCAAATCCATTATATGAAGATTCAGGATTTGCATATTTTAAAACACATTACTATGGAGGAATAAAGAAATATCAATGGACAACAATTCCACTTAGTATACATGGAGTGATAGTAAAAACAACAGGAGAAAAAATAAGAATAAATATAGGAGAAGATGAAGCGGATCCAATATTTACAATAACAGACTTACTTCCACACTTAGCACAAGATCAAATGGAGAAAAAACTAAAAGAAGGAATTGCAGGGGAAGACTTAAATTTACTTATAGGAAGTATTCCATATGGAGATGAAAAAGTAACAGAAAGAGTAAAGTTAAATATTTTAAAAATACTAAATGAAAAATATGGAATAACAGAAAAAGACCTATTAAGTTCAGAATTAGAATTAGTACCAGCATTTAAAGCAAAAAGCTTAGGATTTGATAGAAGCATGGTAGCAGGATATGGACAAGATGATAGAGTATGTGCATTTACAGCATTAAGAGCAATATTAAATATAAATAATCCTAAAAAAACAGCAGTATGTATACTAGCAGACAAAGAAGAAATAGGAAGCATGGGAAATACAGGAATGGAATCAAATGTATTTGACACATTTGTAGCAGAGCTATTAAACAAAAAAGCAGAAAATAGACCAAACCAATTAGATAAAGTATTTTGCAATTCAAAAATGTTATCAGCAGATGTAGACGCAGGACTAGATCCAATATATGCAAGCGTATCAGAAAGAAATAATGCATCATTTTTAGGACATGGAATAGGACTAAACAAATACACAGGAGCAAGAGGAAAATCTGGAGCATCAGATGCAAACGCAGAATACGTAGCACAAATAAGAGCAATGCTAGAAAAAAATGAAATACCATACCAAATAGGAGAATTAGGAAAAGTAGACGTAGGAGGAGGCGGAACAATAGCCTATATTCTAGCAAACAAGGGAATAGACGTAATAGACTGTGGTGTACCAGTATTATCAATGCATTCACCATATGAAGTAACAAGCAAATATGATATATACCAAGCATACAGAACATATGAAACATTCATGAAATAAACAAATGGGGGAAAAAGGGGTCAGACCCCTTTTTCCCCATTTTATTTTTTAGTAGGGGGATAAAAAACACAGGGGCATTATTATAGAAAGAAAGGAATGGTTGTAATGCCTCGTTGTAAAAGAAACATTGTAAAATCAGGAACATATCATATTATGGTGAGAGGAGTAAATAAACAAGAAATATTTTATGATGACAAAGACAAGAAGATGTTTATAAGAATGCTACTCTATTACAAAAAAAGATTAGATTGTAAAATTTATGCATATTGTTTAATGAACAATCATGTACATATTTTATTTAAAGATAAAGAAGAGTCAATAAGTGATTTTATGAGGAATATAACATCTAAATATGCGTATGAATTTAATCAAAAGCATAAAAGAGTTGGGCACTTGTTTCAAGATAGGTTTAAAAGCATATATGTTTATAATGATGAATATTTGCTAAGGCTAATAAGATATATACATAGAAATCCAGAAAAGGCAGGGATATGTAAAACTGAGGATTATAGATGGAGTAGCTATAAAGAATATATATTCAATAATAAAATTATAGAGAAAGATGAAATATTAAAGAAGTTCGGAGAAAATAAGTTTACAGCTTTAAAAAGATTTATTAAGTTTGTTAATGATAAAAATGAAGAAGAAATGGATAGCATATACTTAAAAGATAAATTAACAGATGAAGAAGCAAAGAAATTAATAAAGAGGATAACAAATTTAGAAAATCTATCTGAAATAAAGAGTTATAACAAAATAGAAAAAGAGAAAATACTACGAAAGATATTAGAAACAAATAATATAAAAGCAAGCCAAATAGCCAAGATTTTAGAAATAAGCAAGAACTTTAAAAGCAGAATTGGGGAAAAAGGGGTCTGACCCCTTTTTCCCCAAATTAATTTAAAAAATCTCTTGCAAAATATAACAAAAAATGATAATATATTTACATATTAATAATAATAAATAATAGATTTAAAAAAAACCCCAATTTTAGGGCAAGTTTTTTAAATCTATTTTTGTTTTTGGAATTTAGGAGGAAAATGTAAATGAACACAAAGTATATTTTTGTAACAGGTGGAGTAGTATCTGGATTAGGAAAGGGAATAACAGCTGCATCTTTAGGTAGACTTTTAAAAAATAGA
>OIWU01002283.1_pt1 | contig 16601 bp, 12 predicted proteins | sample 1587711 | NCBI WGS metagenome assembly OIWU01 (sample SAMEA3888909, study PRJEB22519) | human gut metagenome | biome: human gut; feature: human-associated habitat; material: faeces | place: Denmark | collected 2010 | reverse complement strand
ATACCTACGACACTCATTTTTATGGGTGAGGAGATATTCAAAACGGAGTGGGAATAATCCACGAAACGCTGCAAACCCGCATAAATACTGGGTTTTTGAGGCTTCAAGCAGCCTTGTGACAACGTTTTGACAACACTTTAAGCATTACTCATAAATAAAGAGCTAACTGATTTTTGTTGGATCAGTTAGCTCTTTTTCTTTTGTTCGGAAAGGAAGTTTATGAAGATATCAATCCTTCAGCTTTTTCTTGAATGCCTTGACCATGGCGTCGCTCAACTCCTGCGAGGGGACTTTTGCGGTAATCTGCGTGTCATCATACTCAGGGTAATAATATCGCCACTTGTCGTATTCATCTCTGCTAATCTCTCCGGCATGGTACTTCTCTGCAATGGCTGCCCATGCGGAAACCTGTTCAGAAAGCTGGGCTGCCTCTTTTCCCCTACGAGGGTCAATGCGGAAAAGAATCTCACCGTCTCTGATCTCAACGACGAGACCATAACGATCCTCAAGAGCGAACAAGGTGTGCATGATACCGAAATGACTGTCAATATCAGGCACATTGAGAACAAGCGGAGAAACATCGAGCGCAGCAGCCAAGGCCTTGGTCAAATCCTCCTTCGGGGTGCGTGTACCAGCCTCATATTGAGCCATGCGGACATCGGCGGTCTTCTCCGGAAAGCCGACCAATGTACCAAGATATTTCTGTGTCATGCCCCGCAGGTTGCGGATAAAGCGTATTCTTTCGCCAATCGCCATAGGAAAACCCTCCTATTAATGTACTTGCACTCATTATAGCGGATACGTTTAGGAATGTCAAGAATATCTTAAGCAAAAATATTTAAGATTTCCTTGAAAGCCCCTTGACTTTAACAGATACGTTTAGTATAATGAGCAAGAACTAAACAGATACATTTAAGTTTGACCGTCGTGTGTCACGGTAATGGCACATCCGCCCGGGCAAATCGGAAGGCGGCAAGAAAGTATTCCGACACTAAAGAAAACAATTGAATAAAAGAACAGAGGGAAAGGAGGGCAAATATGGCAAGTAACACTTTTATGAAGGTAGATGAAGTAGCGGAAATGCTTGGGATTTCCAAGTCTTATGCCTACAAAATCGTCCAAAAGCTCAACGCTGAGCTGAAGGATAAAGGGTTCTTAACAATAGCCGGACGGGTCAACAAACAGTACTTCATGGAAAAGACCTGCTACGGCACAGCCGAAAACAGAGAAAGGAAGTGATTTGAATGGCAGTCTACAAGGAACCAAAAACAAACACATGGAAGGTCTACTATCGTTATACCGATTGGCAGGGAGAACGAAAGCAGACGACAAAGCGGGGCTTTCTGACGAAACGGGAAGCCCTGGCATGGGAGCGTGAACAGCTTAACAAGGCGAAAGCGGATCTGGATATGGAAGATAAGCTGGCACACGATCCCGAGTATCAGCTTCCCGAACCGCAGGCGTTTATGACAGCCAAGAGCTATAAGGCCAAGTTTGCCGAGCCGCTGATCAAAAAGCTAAAAGAGATGATAAAAAGCCTCATTGTACAGTGCGCAAAGATTTGGGATAGCCACCACCGGATCAACGAAAGAAATGGGAGGCTGTATAAGGAAAACGAACATCTGATAGCAAGTAACGACCGGCTCAAAGAGGAAAACACCGCCCTGCGGGAGCAGAACAAGGATTATGCCCTTCTTCGGAAAGTGTTCGGGAGCAAGCAGGTCGATAATCTGGTGGCACAGGCCAGAGAAGCACAACAGGCAAAACGGCTACAACGTCAGAGAAGCTATGATTATGAAAGGTAGGGTCAAACAATGGAAAAACAAATCTACGACGAAAAGAATGGGCTGTGGTACGAGCTGCACGGGGACTATTATCTCCCGTGTCTGACTGTGCCACATGAAGAACAGCGCCCCATCGGCGTATGGGGCCAGCGGCATCTGCGGTATCTCCGGCATCACCGTAAAGCGCTGTTCACAGAGCTGCAGATCACAGGAAAGCTAAACGGTTATCTTGCCGATCTGAACGAGCAGGCAGAGGCTATGTTCTTTGAGCTGGTGAAACAACTTGCCGCTCGTGAGGGCGTCACCGAACAGCTTAAGGCGCAAAATCAAATGCTGTGGGAGCAGCGGATGAACAACATCCGGAATCGAGCCATGGAGGTGGTCAACAACGATCTGATCTACGCATAAGATGTCAGGCGGCGGGGAGTATACTCCCCGCCACTAATTTTATGTCGAAATAAAAAATGAGAGTATTGATATAGAACAAACACTTGACTTTGTTCGCTTAAACGAATATAATATCATTGATTTTTTCCAGCTCTGTTTATTGAGGTGTTTTCTATGAATGGATATATTACGGTTCAGGAAGCCGCAGAAAAGTGGGGGATTACCCCTCGCCAGGTCCAAATACTTTGTAAGAACAATCGTATTATTGGTGCAACAAGAATGAGCCGCATTTGGATTATTCCTGAGAATGCCGAAAAACCTACTAATGACAAAAGAAAGGCTGGAAGCACAGATGACTAATGTCGACAAAATTAGAGACCTTGCCAATCGCTTCCAAACGAATTTGGCTTATTATAAGGATGTCAAGAACAATTATAATGAACACTCTTGCCGTATTGAATACATTGATCCTCTTTTGAAAATTTTAGGATGGGATGTTGCAAATGAAAGAGGTCTTGCTCCGCAATACCGTGAGGTAATTGCCGAAAACTATTCAACCCCTACTGATCGTCCGGATTATACGATGACGTTAAGGGGTGTTGCGAAATTCTTTCTTGAAGCGAAAAAGCCTGCCGTCGATATTACCAGAGTAACCGACCCAGCTTTTTAAACAAGAAAATACGGATGGAACGCCAATCATAGAATTGCCGTTCTCACGAATTTTGAATATCTTGCGATATATGATACTTGCTATATTCCCAAAGAGGAAGATGGATGTGCCGTGGCGCGTTATCGTATCTTCCACTTTACCGAATATGCAGAGCGGTATGACGAGATCGTTTCTCTCATTTCAAGGGATGTAGTTTATTCCGGCGAATTTGACCGGTATTTAGATGACAATTTTCCTGCAACTGGCGGCGAGAAACAGCAGGTAGATACACTGTTCTTAAAACAGATCAATGATTGGCGAATTTCACTGAGCAATGAGCTTTATAGAAAAGGCGGGCGGTATCAGTCTCTTGAAGTCCTCAATGATGTTGTTCAGGAGTTTATCAACCAGATTGTTTTCCTTCGCATTTGCGAAGATAAGAATCTCCCACTGTATCACAAACTTCAAGATACAGTTTCTGAGCCTGAGCAACTTCAAGCAAAGCTGGAAGAACTGTTCCGTTCTGCAGACCATCGTTACAACTCCGGTATGTTCTCCGGGGATGATATTGTTTTTGATCTGTCCAGTGCTGTAATCTCTGAAATGATAAAAGGACTCTATTACCCGCAGAGTCCCTATTTGTTCAACATTATCGAGCCGAATCTTCTTGGAAAGATTTATGAAATGTTCCTGACGGAACAGTTGGTTCTTCTCTCGGATGGCACGATTGGGCTTGGCAAGAAGAAGGACTGTCTTAATAGATCAGTAGTCACAACTCCGACTGAGATTGTGAAATATATGGTTGAAAAGACTTTGAGCAGAGCCTGTGAAGGAAAGACACCCGCAGAGATTTTGGATGTCCATATTGCTGACATAGCGTGTGGTTCGGGAATCTTTCTTGAGGAAGCATTCGCTTATCTACAAAACTATTGCGTCCAGAAATACCTTGCCAATGGTGAACAGGAGCATTTGCTTGAGGTCGGAAACGGTTCGTACAAGCTGCCACTCGACGAGAAGAAACGTATTCTCTGTTCCTGTATTTACGGTATTGATATAGACATTCATGCTGTCGAAGTGGCAAAATTCTCACTTTTGATAAAGCTGATTGAAAATGAGACAGCACCCTCAGTTGCGGATGAAACACCTATACTACCTGACCTTAGCACAAATATCCTTTTCGGTAATTCACTCGTAAGTACCGAGGAGCTTCAAGGAATACATGCATCCGCTGACGAATTGATTGAGTTGGCTCCGTTTGACTGGAATTCCATCAACAACGGAAACCACTTTAGCGTAATCATCGGCAATCCTCCCTATGTTAATACAGAGGGAATGCACGCGCTGCTTCCGATCCCGGAAGTTGAAATATACAAGAAGAAGTATAAGACTTCTCATAAACAGTTCGATAAGTATTTCATCTTCATTGAGCAGGCTGTTCGGAAGACTGCGGAAAATGGGTATATTTGCTACATTGTTCCGAACAAATTCTTCAAAATCGGAGCCGGAGAGAAACTGAGAGCTCTAATCTCAAAAGATCAGATGCTTGTAAGCCTTGATGACTTTGGCGATGCCCAGCTTTTTGAAGATAAGACAATCTACAGTTCTATATTGCTTCTTCAAAAAACAAAGCAGGATATGTTTGTATATTCAAGCATTGATTCTGCAAACAGACTTTGGGCTGGTGAAGAAGTAAGCAAAATTGAATTAAACACATCCATTCTGAATAAGCTTCCGTGGCGTCTGACAACCGATATGGACTTCCTCGCAATGCTCCAAAAGTTAGATCAAATATCGGTTCCGCTCACAAAGCATACCGAGATTTTCAATGGTATTCAAACAAGCGCCGAGCGCCCCACTCCGATATATTGGTTTTCTTCGGAAGACATTATTGCCGAGTATCAGGATACGATTGAAATCCGTAGAGATGGTCACAATTACACGATTGAAAAGGCTATTCTGCGCCCGTATTTTAAGCCTACACGCCAGGGCGAACGCGGATTGAACTCTTATAGTGTTTTGCAGACAGACAAGCGGATTATCTTCCCTTATGACGGTGCAGGGCATCTTATTCCAATCGACGAAATGAAGGCGTCTTATCCCGGAACTTATGCCTATCTTGAAGCATACTATGATCGGTTAGTCCCGAAATGCGTATCCGATTCCGGTATTCGTGATGTTCCTAATGCAACGGCAGATACATGGTATCAATATGGCAGAACTCAGGCGCTGACGGCCTTCATCAATACACCGAAGCTGATTGTTGGTGTATTAAGCAAAGAACCGATGTACGTTCTTGACAAGAACGACATTTTAATTGCTTCCGGTGGTACCGCAGGATACTGCGCCGTAAGTAAAAAGGCAGACAGCCCCTATGCACTTGAGTATATTCAGGCGTGGCTGTCCAATCCAATTACAGAGAGAATTCTTGAAATTGTCGGCAGCGATTTTGAAGGCGGCTTCATTGCACGTGGCACATTCGTTCTTTCGACGCTTCCATTTGTAGAGCTTGATTTTGAAAATGCCGTTCAGAAAGGCATCTATGATCGTGTCGTTGAAGCCAGCAGAGAGATTTATGATATAAATACTACTCTGTCAAGCCAGCCTGCAAGACGTATTTCAACACTGCTTCAAGCCAGGAAGGACGCATTGATCAAGGAAATAGAAGAACTGATTGCTAAAGTATATCAGTTGGATTTTTAAGTGAGGTTATCACTATGAGGCTCAAGAAAGACAGTTCTGAACAGAAATTGAGAGGGGCGTATTATACGCCGTTGCAGCTTGCAAATGCAATGGTAAATCTCTGCGCCTCTGATGACATCCATACTGTCCTTGAGCCGAGCTGTGGCGATGGTGTATTTCTTGATAGTCTTAGGCAGTTAAACCTCATTGAGCAAATCGGAACTATTGATGCAGTAGAAATTGAGCCGGATGAAGCTGAAAAAGTTCAGCGCAATTATCGAAACTATCAAAACGTGCATGTCTTGAACGAGGATTTCTTTGAGTTCTATTCACGCATGGTCGATGCCCAAATGCAATATGATCTGATTTTAGGGAACCCTCCGTACATTCGCTATCAATACCTCACAGAAACTCAAAGAGAGCTTCAATCAAATATCCTCACATCACATGGAATGAAAGCGAATAAGCTCATCAATGCATGGGTGGCTTTCCTGGTAGCCTGTGTTCAGATGCTGTCTGAAAACGGGAGAATAGCATTTGTCATTCCGGCTGAAATCTTGCAGGTGGCTTACGCAGAGGATTTACGGCTTTTCCTTTCTGAGCATCTTGCGAAAATTACGTTGATTACGTTTGAACAACTCGTTTTTCCTGACATTGAGCAAGAAGTCGTGGCTTTCATTGGAGAAAAAGGCTCTGTAGAAAAAGGCATCCGTATAATTGAGATGAGTGACCTTTCCGGGTTTGAAAAGCTTGATCTCCAGCAGAACGGATTTCAAAAGATGCAGCATGTGAAAGAAAAATGGACAAGGTATTTCACAACTGCAAAAGAGATGGAACTGATCCAGACCATCCGCGCAGATAAAAGGTTTGCGAGGTTTGCCGATTATGGGCTCATCAATGTAGGTATCACTACCGGAAACAACGGATACTTTTCAATTTCAGAAGAAGTGTGCGATGAATATGGCTTAGATAATGTTACGCTTCCGCTGATCGGTAGGAGTTCTCATGCTCACGGAATATTCTTCACAGACGAAGATTGGAAAAAGAACAAGGCATCCGGAAAAAGAGCTCGGCTTGTGAAATTTCCTGATATTCCAATAGAGGACTATCCAGAGCAACATAAAGCGTACATAGCATTGGGCGAAGCCAGTGGCGAAAATGAAGGGTACAAATGCTCAATTAGAGATCGCTGGTATATCGTTCCTTCTGTGTGGATCCCGGACGCCTTCTTCCTTCGCAGGAATAATCTTTACCCAAAGTTTGTCCTGAATCGCTGCAATGCTGTGTCTACCGATACCATGCATCGAATGAAGTTCAATCCTGATGTAAAGCCGGAAAACATCCTACTTGCATACTATAACAGCATTTCTTTTGCATTTACAGAAATCTGTGGGCGCAGCTATGGTGGCGGTGTTCTGGAGATATTGCCCGGAGAAATGGGAAATATTATGCTTCCCAAGCTGGATGACATTGATGAAGAAACGTGCCGGTCTTTGCTGAAACGGATTGATGCAATCGTCCGTGAGGATGATGACATTGAAAAGGCCCTCGACATCGTTGATAAAGAGGTCTTGATAGACCGCCTTGGAATCAACAATGAATGGTGTGAAAAATCCAGAAACATCTGGAAAAAGATGCAAAGAAGAAGGCTATGTCGAGGATAGTCATATGGATCAAATGGGTTGGTGGTGAACTACATGAGACAAGCCGATAGCACAATAAAAGGCTACTTATATCAATTTAATAAGTCTATTGATATAATCCTCGATTCTAACGATGATGTCCCAGTGGTATTAGAAGGGGTGATTGAAGATATCGATGTTCATATGCCCTCTGCAATAAAAACGATTCAATGTAAATATCACGAAGATAAAAAGTATCAATTATCAAGTGTTGTAGCACCTATATTAGAAATGCTCTGCCATTACTGTGAAAGTACTTACTTAGGAAAGAGCGTTTCATATTATCTTTTTGCATATTATTCGGATAATGTTGATGAAGTGGATAGAAATGCTTTCTTAGACTTTTTGAACACGACAAAAGATAAGGAGATTCTCAGCAAATACTTTCACCGCATCTACAACATTCCTGATTTGACTATTCTTAGCATAGCAAATAAAGCGAGACGAACTGAGCAAGAAAAGAATCAATTGCTTGAGTACTATAAAACAAACCGGACTACGCTGCAGTTGCGAGTCGACATTAATGACTTCTGGAACGTTTTTGCTTATGTAAAAGCTGAACAATTTGAAGTCCTAAAAGGTCGAGTTATTCAGAAATTCGAAGACTTGTCTGACCATGAAACTGCAATTTCATTGTATTATCCCAATGCGTTTTCTCGTATTGCGTCTCTTTCTGCAAAAGAAACGGAAGCTGAACGAACAATCACCAAGTCTCAATTAATGGACTTTTTGGGAACGCAGAAATCTGTCTTACTTAATAAATGGACTCTTAAAGCGATAGATAAAGCAGAACTGCTTAAGGCAAAAAAACAGCATTTATCCTCTGCATTTGCTTCAAATCCTGATGTACGAGCCTTTGTTTTTACAGATCGGTTCCTTGATGAATCTCAAGATGGTCTTGTTGCTTTGATTAACGAATATCTGGCTAAATATTTCAAGAAGCCAAAACTTCAAAAACCACCGATTTTCCTGTTTGGAGACCGTCATGTGACGTTAATGCAAAGCGTTCTTCTTGAACTTTTCAAATACCAAAAATCGGCCAATACAGGATTGATCGGAACCACATTTGTTGCGGATAGCTTCGTGAATAATCAAAACAGCTCCCCTGATTTTGTTTGCAAAATTGCTTTGTTGGGAAATATCAGTGCCAGCATATTGGAGCAATGTAATGTTAATCAGCTATACATCGTTGGAAGCAAGACAGAGTTTCCGCAAGACTTAACCAGCGCTGATTACACTTTAGAAGAGTTAAATATTACAGACATTAATGCACTCAAATATTTGGTTGGACTGACCAGAACAATGGAGGCATAAGTATGATTGAAATTGGAAAAGTTATAAGTAGTAATCCTGGTGCAATTCATATTTTGATGAACAGCATCGAAGATTTTGAACGCAATAAAGCAAATATTAAGGTGTCAAGATATGTTGCCATCGAAGATGGAAATGATCTGAAAATACTTGCGTCGATTCAAAATGTCTCTGCAGTTCAATCAAATGATGCCAAAACCATTAGCTATACTATTATCTGTACACCTATTGGTTGCTATTCCGAAACGGATGATGGGATATCTTTTAGGCAGGGCGGAGTTAATCTTCCTTCACCAACAGAGCCTGCGTATTTACCGGATGACGAGATTATTAATGCGATATTTAGTAGTAATGATAATTTCTCCTTTGGTGTAGGAAAATTGTCAAATAATCAGGCTGTAAATTATTACGTTGATGGCAATAAGTTCTTTGGGAAGCATATTGCAGTAGTTGGATCAACAGGTTCTGGAAAATCATGTGCTGTTGCAAGGTTATTGCAAAATATCTTAAAAATTAACCAAGGGCACAATGAGAATGCTGGAAATCTCAAAAATGCACATATCATTATATTTGATATTCATTCAGAGTATAGTTCTGCGTTTACTTTACAAGAAGCCGAACAATTTAGTCTTAACTGTCTTGATGTTGAGAAACTAAGTTTGCCTTATTGGCTGATGAATTCACAAGAGTTAGAATCTTTATTCATCGAAAGCAATGAGTTGAACTCGCATAATCAGATTTCACAATTTAAGAAAGCAGTAATATTAAGCAAGGAAAAGCATAATCCAGAAATGGAGCATATTACATACGATACACCAGTTTATTTTGATATTGCAGAAGTGTATCGTTACATCAAAAACAAAAATGCTGAGGTGATAAATAAAAAGGACGGAACGCCCCGACTTCCAATTGAACTTGATGGCAGCTTAGTTGAAGATGCGGACAATGAATATTTGGCAAGAGAAATAACGTTTGCACCAACAAGTACCTCCAAGGATGCAAAGGCATCTCCCGGTCCATATAATGGCGAATTTGAACGATTCGTAACGCGATTGGAAACCAAATTGTCTGACAAACGTTTACGCTTTATAACTAAGCCAGAAAAAGAAGACGGTACTTCATACACAACTCAAGATTTTGCAGATATCCTCAAGCAATTTCTCGGATACATTGAAAAATGCAATGTGACAATAATCGATTTAAGTGCCATCCCATTTGAAGTACTTAGTATTGTCATAAGTCTGCTTTCTCGTGTTATTTTTGATTTCGCGTTTCATTATTCTAAGATACGGCATCAAGAAGGGAAAGTTAATGATATACCTTTCATGCTCGTTTGCGAGGAAGCACATAATTACATTCCCCAAAGTGGGGGAGCAGAATATTCTGCTTCTAAACATTCTATTGAGCGCATTGCTAAAGAAGGACGCAAATATGGATTGAATTTAATGGTTGTCAGTCAAAGGCCTTCCGAAGTATCTGAAACAATCTTCTCGCAGTGCAATAATTTCATAGTTTTGAAGTTGACGAATGTTAACGACCAAAGCTGCATAAATAACCTTTTGCCAGATAACAATGCATCACTGGTTGATGTCCTTCCGACATTGGCTGCTGGCGAATGTTTGGTCGTTGGTGATGCAGTTCCATTGCCTGCAGTGATAAAAATGGATATGCCGGATCCAGTGCCAAACTCTAGCAATGTTAATGTTTTTGATGAGTGGAACAAAGATTGGATTGATATTGTATTTGATGATGTTATCAGACGCTGGCGCAAAGAATAAACAATACTGGTAAAGGGTATGATCAGTCTATTTCAACGCCGTTGCTGACAACACAGTGACAACAAAAATCTTGATAGTCCAAGATTTATAGGTAATGCGAATAATCCTGATAATCTGAGCTAAATGACCTATACAAAATCGTTTAGCTCACGGTTTTCAGGAGCGTCCCTGAATCGTTTCATCGCCTTATCCGTAGCAAGCGGATATTTCAGAATGGTTCGGAATCGCTACCAACCTTGCTTTCCGTGATAACCCTTGTGGGCAGGAAGTTCGTGGCGCACCTTCATCCGGCTGGGGCTTTCGCCCCCGATCAGGAATGTACCTGTTGAATGTGTATTCGGTTGTCAAAGTTCACGAGGGCGTTTGTTTTGTCCCTCAATAGGTAGGCAGCGAGAATGGCCATTTCCAGACCCCCTTTTTTAAAAATTAAAAATTTACTCTGAACAGCAAAAATGCCTCTGTTTCCATTATCAGAAACAGAGGCAAAATTCAACTTATTTCGTTATAAAGCGGGCAAAAAAAGAACGGCCACACAGTTTTTGAAAACTGTGTGGCCGATTTACTATTGGATGATTTTTACGCTCTGGGCGTTCAATTCTTATTGGCGCTGTTCGCGGATGGCAGCCTGCGCGGCGGCGAGGCGGGCGATCGGAACGCGGAACGGGCTGCAGGAGACATAGGTCAGGCCGAGCTTATGGCAGAACTCGACGGAGGACGGGTCGCCGCCGTGCTCGCCGCAGATGCCGATGTGCAGCTCCGGACGGACCTCCTTGCCCATGGTGCAGGCCATCTTCATCAGCTTGCCGACGCCGACCTGATCGAGCTTTGCAAACGGATCGTTCTCGAAGATCTTGGCGTCGTAGTAAGCGTTGAGGAACTTGCCGGCGTCGTCGCGGCTGAAGCCGTAGGTCATCTGGGTCAGATCGTTCGTGCCGAAGCAGAAGAATTCGGCCTCCTTGGCGATCTCGTCGGCGGTCAGGCAGGCGCGCGGGATCTCGATCATCGTGCCGACCTCATACTTCATCTCAATGCCGGCGGCGGCGATCTCCGCGTCGGCGGTCTTGACGACGATGCTCTTGACGAACTTCAGCTCCTTGGCGTCGCCGACCAGCGGGATCATGATCTCGGGGACGATTCTCCAATCGGCGTGCTTCTTCTGCACGTTGATGGCGGCGCGGATGACGGCTCTGGTCTGCATCTTGGCGATCTCCGGGTAGGTGACGGCCAGACGGCAGCCGCGGTGACCCATCATCGGGTTGAATTCCTTGAGGCCGTCGATGATCGCGCGGATCTCGGCCGGGGTCTTGCCCTGCGTCGCGGCCAGCAGCTCGATGTCCTTGTCCTCGGTCGGGACGAACTCGTGCAGGGGGGGATCAAGGAAGCGGATCGTGACGGGGTTGCCCTCGAGCGCCTCATAAAGCTCCTCGAAGTCGCCCTGCTGATAGGGCAGGATCTTCTCCAGCGCGGCCTCGCGCTCCTCGACGGTGTCGGAGCAGATCATTTCGCGGAACGCGGCAATGCGGTCCGCCTCGAAGAACATATGCTCGGTGCGGCAGAGGCCGATGCCCTCGGCGCCCAGCTCGCGCGCCTTCTTGGCGTCGCGCGGAGTGTCGGCGTTGGTGCGCACGCGCAGGACGCGGTACTTGTCCGCCCAGTCCATGAGGCGCTTGAAGTCGCCGCCGATGACGGCGTCGACGGTCGGGATCAGGCCGTCATAGATGTTGCCGGTGGAGCCGTCGATGGACAGCGCATCGCCCTCGTGGAATTCCTTGCCGCCGAGCGTAAAGCGCTTGTTCTCCTCGTCCATGTTGATGTCGCCGCAGCCGGAGACACAGCAGGTGCCCATGCCGCGCGCGACGACGGCAGCGTGAGAGGTCATGCCGCCGCGGACGGTCAGGATGCCCTGCGCGGCCTTCATGCCGGTGATGTCCTCAGGAGAGGTCTCCAGACGAACCAGAACGACCTTCTCGCCGCGCGCCTTCCACGCTTCGGCGTCCTCGGCGGTGAAGACGATCTTACCGGCGGCAGCGCCGGGAGATGCGCCCAGACCGCGGCCGAGCGGGGTGGCCTTCTTCAGCTCCTTGGCGTCGAACTGCGGATGCAGCAGGGTGTCAAGGTTGCGCGGGTCGATCATGGCAACGGCCTGCTGCTCGGAGATCATGCCCTCGTCGACAAGGTCGCAGGCGATCTTCAGAGCGGCCTGCGCGGTGCGCTTGCCGCTGCGGCACTGGAGCATATAGAGCTTGCCGTTCTCGACGGTGAACTCCATGTCCTGCATATCGCGGTAATGATCCTCCAGCTTGTTGCAGACGTCGAGGAACTGGGCATACGCCTCGGGGAACAGCTCCTCCATGTGCTTGATGGGCATCGGGGTGCGGACACCGGCGACGACGTCCTCGCCCTGCGCGTTCGTCAGGAACTCGCCCATCAGCTTCTTCTCGCCGGTTGCGGGGTCGCGGGTGAAGGCGACGCCGGTGCCGGAGTTTTCGTTCAGGTTGCCGAAGACCATCGGCATGACGTTGACGGCAGTGCCCCAGGAATAGGGAATGTCGTTGTCGCGGCGATAGACGTTCGCACGGGGGTTGTCCCAGGAGCGGAACACGGCGCGGATGGCTTCATAGAGCTGGGTCTTCGGATCGGAGGGGAAGTCCTCGCCGATCTGCTTCTTATATTCGGCCTTGAACTGCTCGGCCAGCTCCCTGAGGTCGGCGGCGGTCAGCTCGGTGTCGAACTTGACACCCTTCTCGGCCTTCATCTTGTCGATGAGCTGCTCGAAATATTTCTTGCCGACCTCCATGACGACGTCGGAGAACATCTGGATGAAGCGGCGATAGGAGTCATAGACAAAGCGCTCGAACTTGGGATCGGGATTGTTCTCGATCATGGACTTGACGACCTCGTCGTTCAGGCCGAGGTTGAGAATGGTGTCCATCATGCCGGGCATGGAGGCGCGCGCGCCGGAGCGCACGGAGACGAGCAGCGGGTTGGTCAGATCGCCGAACCGCTTGCCGTTGATCTCTTCCATCTTCGCGACGTATTCCATGATCTGGCTCATGATCTCGTCGTTGATCTTCTTGCCGTCCTCATAATACTGCGTGCAGGCCTCGGTCGTGATCGTGAAGCCCTGCGGAACGGGCATACCGATGTTGGACATCTCGGCCAGATTGGCGCCCTTGCCGCCCAGAAGCTCGCGCATCTTCGCGTTGCCTTCCGAGAAAAGGTATACATACTTGTGCATAGTAAGATTTAACCCCCTTAAATGTGTCGAGACGGCAAAAGCTCATCCGCCCCGCTCTTTTCTTTTTTGATTTTCACTGCGCGTAGAGTATAGCATATCTTGCGCCGTTTTGCAAATATTTTCCGCCGGAAAACCGAAATTTTTTTGCGGAATTCCGGGCGACAGGCGGTGTTTTCCCCCTTTAAAATCAAGCGTTTCCCACTTTCTGCAAGCTCATGCAGGAAAACTTGCAATTTCGCGGAATTTTTCGCCCGGTGTTGTACTTCCGGGATTTTTCAGGTATAATGGAGAAAACAACCGGGCTTCCGCCCGAACGAATTTCAGGAGGTGCAGCGCATGGAACGAAGAATCTTAGCCGTCGGCGACGTGACCGCCGGAGGGCTGCAATTTCTGCGCCGGCGTCTGCCGAAGCTGCTGCGGCAGCGCGAGATCGATTTCTGCGTCGTCAACGGCGAGAACGCCTCGCTCGTCGGCATCACGCCGGAGCAGGCCGAGGCGATTTTTTCCGCCGGGGCGAACGTCATCACGCTGGGCAACCACGCCTTCAACCGCCGCGAGATCGTGCCCTATATCGCCCGCACGCCGGAGCTGCTGCGTCCGGCCAATCAGCCGCCTCAGCAGCCCGGTCAGGGCTGGGGCGTGTTTGAGACGCCCTTCGGGGATGTCGCGGTGGTCAATCTGATCGGCCGCTGCGGGATGGATTTCACGCCGGACAACCCGTTTCTGCTCGTCGAGCGCATCCTGCCGCGCCTGCAAACGCGGCTGATCTGCGTGGAGATCCACGCCGAGGCGACCTCGGAGAAGCAGGCGATGGCGTGGATGCTCGACGGGCGCGTGAGCGCCGTTTGGGGCACGCACACGCATGTGCAGACCGCCGACGAGGAGATTTTGCCCAACGGCACCGGCCGCATCACCGACCTCGGCATGACCGGCCCGTGCCGGAGCATTCTGGGCGTGAAGCCCGAGCTTTCGATCAAAAAGCTGCGCGGCGACCTGACCGGCCGCTATGAACCGGCCGACGGCCCGTGCCGCCTCGAGGGCTGCATTTTCACCGTCGACGACCGGAGCGGCCGCTGCGTCGGCGTAGAGAGGGTGAAGGAGCATGATTAAAATCCTGCATGCGGCGGATCTGCATCTGGACTCCGCCTTTGCGGCGCTGACCGGCGCGCAGGCCGCCCAACGCCGCCGCGAGCAGCGCGCCGCGCTCGACCGGCTGGCGCAGCTTGCCGCGGACTGCGACCTCGTGCTGCTGGCGGGCGATCTCTTCGACGGCGCGCGCGTCTACCGCGACACGCTCGACGCCCTGCGGCGCTTCTGCGCGTCGACGGACGCCGAGATCTTTATCGCACCGGGCAACCACGACTATTTTGCCCCCGGCTCGCCCTACGACACCGAAGGCTGGGGCGAAAATGTGCACATTTTCACGACGCCGGAGCTGCGCCGCGTCCGTCTGCCGCGTCTGAACTGCGACGTCTACGGCGCGGGCTTCACCGCCGCCGATATGCCGCCGCTGCTGACGGACTTTCACGTTGCGGACGAGACGGTGACGAACGTCATGGTGCTGCACGGCGATTTGCAGCCCAATTCGCCCTATAACGCGCTCACGACCGACGAGATCGCCGCCGGCGGGCTGGACTATCTGGCGCTCGGCCACGTCCACGCGATGCAGGTCGGGCACGCCGGGGCGACGACCTACGCCTATCCGGGCTGCCTGATGGGGCGCGGCTTCGACGAATGCGGCGCGAAGGGCGCGCTGCGCGTCACGATCGAGGAAAAGCAGGTGCGGACGGAATTCGTCCCCGTCGCGGGGCGCACCTATGAAATTCTGTCCGTCGCAGCCGGGGACGATCCGCTGGCCGCCATCCGCGCGGCGCTGCCGCCGGAGCACGCGGGCGATTGCTACCGCATCGAGCTGACCGGCGAGGCCGACCGCGTCGACGTCGCGGCGCTCGAGGACGCGCTCGGCAGCGAATTTTTCAGTCTCTCCGTCCGCGACCGCACTGTTCCGCGCAAGGCGCTCTGGGCGGAGGCCGGAGAGGACACGCTGCGCGGGCGCTGCCTGCGCGAGCTGAAGGCCCGCTGCGACGCCGCCGAGGGCGGCGACCGCGAGACGGCCGTGCAGGCCGCGCGCCTGCTGACGGCTCTGATGGACGGACGGGAGGTGGCGCTGTGATCATCCGACAAATGCGCGCGAATTTCGGCAAGCTGCGCGGCGCGACGCTCGATCTGCGGCCGGGCATGAATCTGCTGTGTCTGCCCAACGAGACGGGCAAATCAACGTGGAGCGCCTTTCTGCTGGCGATGCTCTACGGCGTGAACACCCGCGAGCAGAGCCGCAAGAGCGGCGGCGTCCTGCCTGACAAGGAGCGCTACAAGCCATGGGACGGCAGCGCGATGTCCGGCGCGATCGATCTGGTCTGGAACGGCCGGAGCATCACGATCGAGCGGCGCTCCAAGCGCGCCCCGCTGAATCAGTTCAGCGCCTATGACACGGACAGCGGCGCGCCGATCCCGGAGCTGACGGCCGAGAATTGCGGGCTGCTGCTCTGCGGTGTGGAGCGCTCGGTCTTTGAGCGCACCGCCTTCATCCGACAGCTCGGGCTGGGCGTCGGCAAGGACGACGCGCTCGAGGCGCGGCTGAACGCGCTTGTCTCCACCGGGGAGGAGGGGCTGTCGGCCACGCAGCTGCTCGCGGAGCTGAACAATCTGCACAACCGTCTGGCGCGCACGTCCACCGGGCGCATCCCGCGCCGGACGGCCGAGCTGGATCAGAAAAAGCGGCAGCTTGCGGAGCTGCGCGCGCTTCAGAACGACATTTTCCGCCTGACCGCGCGCCGTGCGGAGGCTGCGGCGGAGCTGGCGCGGCTGGACGCCCTGACCGCGCAGGCCGAGGCGGCGGAGACCGCAAAAAAACGCGCCGGTCTGGTGCGGATGGAGGCCGAGGCGGACGCGCAGGAGGCGCTCTGCGGCCGTCTGCGCGCCGACGCCGAGGGACTTCCGGAGGAGGAGACGCTGCAGGCGCTCCAGCGGGAGCTGGACGCGGCGGAGCGCAGCCTGAGCACCGCGCGGATGGACGCCGCCTTTGCCGCCGCC